>Ga0080004_1121615_pt1 | contig 223672 bp, 228 predicted proteins | sample WasSprMetagenome_FD_69207 | JGI IMG/M metagenome (GOLD analysis project Ga0080004, IMG submission 69207) | Sulfidic aquatic microbial communities from Washburn Spring, Yellowstone National Park, USA - WS (SPADES assembly) (version 2) | ecosystem: Environmental > Aquatic > Thermal springs > Hot... | reverse complement strand
AGTCATCTTTCTGCGTATTAGAAGAAACTCTTGCATATCCAATAATGCTCCGTATACCTTTCTCTCCCTGTAACCTCCTGATTTCTGACTCAGGTATCCTTCTGCGACCGCCAGGTGTTCTCACAACCCTGATTTTGCCTTGCTTATCCCACTTCTGAATAGTCCTTGGGTGAAGGCCGAGAAGTAAACAGGCTTCTTTCAAGGTATATAATCTTTCAGGCACAAAATATTATATGACAAACACCTATATAAGCTATTTATTTTGAAACTGTTTGTTAGGCGCATATTTTTAGTAAAAATTAATTACTTGAAAGTCGATAAGTTTAACATATGATTTATAACAAAATTGCAAACATATTTATTTACGAATTTGTTCTTTTGTCTAGAAGAGGTCTGAGTGAAGTTGGAGGAAACTGCTGAAAAATTAGATGAGTACAGACTTGAACGGCTAGTTAAAGAATTAAAAAAGAAGAGTGGTCGAGGGACTGAACTTGTATCATTATATATTCCAGCTGGTAGACAGTTGTCTGATATTACAGCATTACTTAGAGAGGAATATTCAACTGCATCCAATATTAAGGATAGGACTACCAGACATCATGTTCTTGAAGCGCTTACTACTATTATGCAACGTTTAAAGCTTTTTAGAATGACCCCACCTAATGGGCTTATTGTGTTTTGTGGATATGTGGCTGGTGATAAACCTGGGAGTGAGGTCTTAGAGGTGCATCTTCTTGAACCACCTAAACCGTTAAGTCAATATTTGTATAGGTGTGATTCTAGGTTTCATACTGAGATTTTAGAGAGAATGCTTGAGAAGGGTCATGTATATGGGCTTATTGCAATGGATAAAGAAGAGGCTACTTTCGCGATTGTAAGGGGTGGTGATATTGAGATTTTGGAAAGCATTACTTCAGGTGTTCCTGGTAAGCATAAATCTGGTGGACAATCAGCTAGAAGATTTGAACGTATAATTGAAGTGCTTACTAATGAGTTCTTTCACAGAATTTCTGAACGAATGAAACGTTATTTTGTTGATGAGAATCATGTTGAAGGTGTATTGATTGGTGGTCCCGGTCCTACAAAGAATGATTTTGTAGATGGTGATTATATACCATATGAATTAAAGAATAAAATTTTAGGTATTGTTGATATAGGATATACGGATGAGAGTGGTATCAGGGAACTTATTGAAAAGGGTAAGGAGTATATTAAAGAATCTGAACTTGTGAAGGAGAGAGAAATAATCAATAATGTGTTAGAACTTATATCAAAAGAACCTGAGCATGTTGCTATAGGTATAAAAGAAGTGATGACAAAGCTTAATGAGGGGAGGATTCAAGAATTGGTGATTTCAAAGGATGTTACATTTCTTAAAGTTTCTTATGTATGTAATGATTGTGGATATTCAAATTTTTCTATTATTGATGCTAGAGATGCTTATATGTTTAAGCTTAATCTAAAATGTGAATCTTGTGGATCTACTAATCTTAATATTGTTGAAGAGGATATTACTGATAATATTATTAATGATGCAAAAAAGCAGGGTGCTATAATACATATGATATCTGGAGGATTAGATGAAGCTGAAATGCTAAGAAACGCTTTTAATGGTGTAGTTGCAATCTTAAGGTGAGTATATAATGACATTAGTTGTTAAATTAGGGGGGCATCTTTTAAATAAGGATGAGACTCTAAATATTGAAGAATATGTTAATGTCATAAGTAGGTTAATCCAAGATGAGCCTACGCATCTTGTAATTGGTGGTGGTTCTATAGCTAGATTATACATTCAAGAAGGTCGAAAATTAGGATTAACTGAAGCACATCTTGACCAATTAGCTATCGAAGTTACTTGGTTAAATGCTTTATTATTTCAATATGCACTTTCAACGAGGGGGATCCGCTCAATATTAGCTAAATCTTTTCCTGATATGATAAATGGTATGCATGAAAATAAAATAATCATAGCAGGCGGATTAATACCAGGACAATCTACAACTGCAGTAGCTACACTCCTTGCTGAATTAACTAAATCAAGACTACTTATTTATGCGACTAATGTTGATGGTATTTATACGAGAGATCCAAAAAAATATCAAGACGCAAAATTACTTAAAACAATAACAATAAACGATCTAATCCGTCTTATGGAAGAAGAGAGAGCCGAAGCTGGTACCTACAAGCTTTTTGACCCACCATCACTTAAAATCATAAAAAGAAGTAAATTATCAGTTAGAGTAGTGAATGGTACGCAACCAGAGAACATTATTAAGGCGGCTAAAGGAGAAGATATTGGTACTCTTGTAATAACATAACACGGAGAACAAAATTTGCTCATCTAAGACATATATCATGGTGATTTCATACACCAAAGAAACAGTAGAAATTTTACCACAACACTTTACAGCAACTTCAGAAGGAGGATTTTACTTTTGCTTTACTAACGAGAATGAATTAAAGCAATGGGAAAAAGTTGCGGATATCATATGAGAAGAATATATAGTCTTCCTTCCACATAAATGTCTTTTTGAGGTAAGTATTTCCTCAACCCTTTGATGAGCCTCCATATTCCTATCTAAATCTCCCTGCCCAAAATATTTGATTAATGGTATGTAGAATTCGTCAAGCCTCTTTTCTAAGAATCTTAACTTCTATACTTCTCAATTTCGCTAACACTCTTATACATGACTAAAGCAGTTATGATATTCGCAACAGCTGCTACTTCCATAGGGTAGCCCTCTTTGTAAGATTGTATTACATCAATAAACTTAAGCCCTAATCAGCAGGTTTACCGGCCTTAATGTTTTACTTATGATCTTAGTTTTATAGTATTAGTGTTTTAATGATTTTCCTAATTCTTTAAGTAACTTGTTCTTACCCTATACTTTGGGTAAAACCTGATGACCCAGGGAGTATCTGATTTCTTAGAATTTGAAATAAGTGTATGTGTTTTTGTTTAAGGTTGGTTTTCTGGCTGAAAAGTTACCGCGTTTTGAAAAATCATTCTTTTTTCAACATAGTGTCGTTATTCAGCTACAAACTTTATAATATGGAGCTTAATATTACTTGTAACATAATTTAAATCATAGGATAAAAAGCACACAATTTCTTATTACAAATGACAACACTATGAATTAGTCGACCACCCAATTCAGACACTACAAAATTGTGATAACTTCATTAAATAATATGAATATATCTCATAACTATATCATGCATGGTCTTATAGCACACTATAGAAGATAAATGATAAAAAATTTAAGATTATTTTAGGGTATAGGTGGAGGAGTAATTGACGTACAAGAGCAACCTAGTGTGTCACCAATATTCCAATATGGTGATGGCTCGTACGCTGCAGTCCCATCTAAACTATTGATTCCTACACCTGGCCATGCTGTCCACCAGTGGCTAGCAACTAAAAAGCACATTGTGGCAGAAGCCTCCTCAATTACATATCCAAACGTTGTGCCCTGACCTCCTACATCAGTAGACTCACTACATATGTAATAACCGTTATACGCATACGCTGCAGAACCAAACGGATTTATTCCAGTGACGGTTCCACCAAGTACATAGTTGAACGTTCCTTCTGCAATGACATAGCCGACTTCCTGCCCAAGCTGATTAACAAACTCGATATCTTGCCAAAGAGTAACAGTTGGATCATTCCACCCGCCAGGTAATGGAGTGACCCATGCGCTCGCGCCATATCTGGTTATTACTGTAATGTTTCCTACCTTCGTCGTTACTGGACTGCTTACAAACTTACCCATGTATATACCGCGTGAAAAAAGGATAGAATTTTGCATACTCCCGTTGTGCATGTATGATGCTGTGCCGCTACCGTTAGCCAGCCAGACTACAGTAATGTAGTTGAATTTAGAGAGATCTTTAGGCAACTGAAATGTGACAAGAACCTTGTTAGGCGACGCATTGAATGAAGTTAAGTGCACGACCTTGAACGGAACGTTTATGTGCTTTAGTTTAAAGACGTCTGTTAAGTTCAACGTTCCTGTGCTAGTGACTGAAGAGCTGCCTTGAGACGTCTTCACACCAGCAACTCTATTATTAAATAAAGAAAAGCCTAAGGAACTGATTAACAAGATTGAAGCTATTATGAAGATTATACTTAAAATGCTGATGGCTTTTCTCTTTAAAGAATTCATCCTTATAATCATTTGTTTTTTCATGTTTATCTCAAAATATTTTCTTTTAGCTTATATTTAAATTTAACTTTTAATTTTCATTAAAAATATACAAAAATATAAGATAAAAATTAGAAGTATCGAAAATTATTATAAAAATATTCGAGTTTTTCCCTCTAATATTGGGACTTGGTAACTTAAGGTTTGTTAGGCTCTACTGATACAAGTTCTCTATGCTAAACATAAGGTCTTTGGTTGAGAACCTCAACCTCTTCGAAAGAAACAAAATCCCCCTCATTAACTTATTGTAGTACTGTTAAGTGTTCCTCAAATAGGATAACAACAATTGCTTCATACTTTAAGTTACAAAGCCTAAACATACTTCATCATAGTTTTACAATGGATTTCAAACTACATTTTTGAATTTAGTTAATGTTAGTTTTTTCAATGTTGTTTTTCTGGTTGAAAAGTGTACCACTTTTTGAAAATCCGATCCTTTTTTCAAAAACCGGGATACACAAACAAACACATTTTGAAACAAACGATGAAAACACGCATCACAACACGCATATTTAAGCACAAATTTTGAAAAAAATAATGAAATGCCAAAGAAAATAATTGTTATCGAATTGGGGAGCAAACCCAAAATATATCAAAGTTTGGAAGAGTAATTTGTCAGAATAAATGTACGTTCTATGTGGTTAGCATGGTCCAATGATTTTAGTTAGTTTCTCATATATATCCCGTTTTGTCTCAAAATTTCTTTTCCATTCTATTTCAAAGTCTCTGGATACTCTGGGTCTCTTAATTATATCATAATAATCGTAAGGTTTTAAATCTAGTATAGGAGTCCCTGTCCAAGCATCCAATCCTTTAACTATTAGCTTAGGAGGATCTAGGTTTATTAATTCTACTACTGTTAAACCTATTGGATTTGGTCTTGGAGGATACCTTGTTGCGAATATACCAATTTGTCTACCAGTTAAATGATGTTCCACTTCGAGGACGCTTCTTTCTACTTCAGAAAAGACATATAAAACTATTATATGTGAATACTCTTCAAGACCTTTTAATCCGGATAAATAATCATCAAAGATCCTTATTATTCCTATAAATTCATGTTTACTTTTATACATGTTTCTATTGGGATCTTCTGGTTTAGGGAATCCTTTCTCAACAATTCCTATAGCTTTAAAACAGTAGCTCAAAAATATCCCCATTGAAATAATATATTTTACAGATTTTAAATTTAGATTAATCTTTGTCACATAGTTTTCATAAATAAAAATCATAGTTGACCTAATCAAGTAAAGTATTTTTAAGAATTAAACCATGTATAAAGTGCAATAGAGGAAAAAATAAAAGATAGATTTATTTTTTAATATTTAGTTGCGGGGGTGGCCGAGTCAGGTCAAAGGCGACGGACTCAAGATCCGTTCCCATCAGGGGTTCGTGGGTTCAAATCCCACCCCCCGCACTATTTAAGCCTTAAAAATGATCACACTTTCTATGAATAAAGATAAAAGTTAATTGCTTTAAAGAACAGCTGGAAACCCCTTATGTATAAGGGTATTTGTTTAAGTGTTAGCAATTTTTGTAAGTATGGTGATGTAAATGAATTTGAAAATTTTGTCAGCATTTCTTTTATTTGTTTTGACTGGTTTATTACCATTAGTTTCAGCATATCAATATAATATTGGTTCAGTTTCTGAGTATAAGGTTGTTCTCTATTTATATGAAAAAGATATTGCTATAGATGATGGCGTAGTATATCATGCCTATGTTATAAATGGAACTGTACCAGCACCACCTATAAAAGTTAGGGTTGGGGATAAAGTGGATGTCACTATAATTAATAATGGAACTATGCTTCATGGTATTGATTTTCATGCAGCACTTTTAGCACCGAGTAAATATTTTATTCCAGTTAAGCCTGGTGAAAAATTTGAATTCAGTTTTATAGCTAAATATCCAGGAGTTTTTATTTATCATTGTGCACCAGGTGGTATTGATAATACTGGTATTCATATTGCAAATGGTATGGCAGGTGTAATAATAGTAGAACCATCTAATTTACCACCTGTTGCAGCAGAATACATATTAGTTAAGAATGAATTTTATAAGAGTTATCAAGATTATATTTCAGGGAATCCTTTATATGTTACATTTGATGGATATAATTTTAGGTACTTAAATAATCCTTTACCAGTTCCAGTAAATAAAACAGTAAGATTATATGTCTTAAATATAGGTCCAAATCTTTGGTTATCATTCCACATAATTGGAACCATTCTTGATACTGTTTATTTGAATGGTAATCCTAATAATGTGTTTAAAGGTTTGCAATCGATAAGTCTCGAACCTGATCAAGGTGCAATAATAGATGTTGTTTTTCCGGAGCCTGGGAAATATCCATTTGTAGATCATGCTTTTAACCATGCATCAAAAGGTGCTGCTGGTGCTTTTATAGCAATAACTAATTTCACAAGCACTACTCCGGGAACTGGGCAAGGTCTTGCTGTAATACCTTTTAAACCACCCTATACTGTCATTTCATGGGCTATGCAAACTACACAAACTACTACACAAATATCCGGTACTTCAGACATTATTTCTATAATGAGCATTATTACCATAATAAGTATAATACTGGCATCAACGGCAATGATGATATCAATAAGAGGACTAAAGCGAAAATAATTACAAATTTTTATAAAAACTTATTCGAGTTTTTTGCTTAATTCATTCCAGAACAAAATTTAGGTTTTCTGAGTATTGTATAATGGTTTTATTGATGTTTCAGTATTTTTGTGTTGCTAAAAATTAATATTTTTGTTTCCATTTTGTATTATGGTGATTAAATGATTGATTTTCACTTTCATGCGCCAGTTAAAGAATTTTTAAATTATTTAGGTGAGTTTGCTGAATCTACGCTAAAATATTTTAATGCTAAGGTTGAGTTAAAAGATTTAAGTAATGTATTAGATGAATTTGGTTCATTAGGTATTGAAAATTTTGTTGTGCTTCCTATTGATTCTACAACATTTTTAGGTAGAAGTATACCTAATGAATTAGTTTGTAATATTAAGGATGATAGAGTTGTTAAGTTTGTTTCGGTTGATCCTTTGAAGGATAATGGTACAAGTGAGTTAAGAAAATTAATTAAAGAATTTGAACCTAATGGTGTGAAGTTTCATCCTCAGCTTCAAGGTTTTCATCCTTTAGATGAGAGAGCTCAAAAACTTTATGAAATTTGTAATGAACTAGGCCTCGTTGCTGTATTTCATACTGGTATTTCTGGAATAGGTGCTGGTGTTAAATCTAATATAAGATTAGATTATGGTAGACCTATTTATTTTGATGAAATTGCTATAAGATTTCCAAATATGAAAATTGTTATGGCTCATTTTGGTTGGCCTTGGGTTGATGAAGCCATTGCTGTTGCACTTCATAAACCAAATGTTTATTTAGATTTATCAGGGTGGGCTCCTAAATATGTGCCTGAACAAATTTGGAGGTATTCCGTTAGATTAAAAGATAAGCTTCTTTTTGGTTCTGATTATCCATTGATAAGTCCTGAAAGATGGTTAAAGGAATTTAAAGAAATTAATATTCCTGATGAAATTAAGCGGAAAATTTTAAAAGAAAATGCTAAAAGAATTTTAAATATTTGAGTATTTTTAACTGTAAAAAATAAAATTATTTTATGTACTATGAATCCCCAATTTAGAATATTTGATATTTTTTATCTAATTTTTAAGCATTTTTCTTAACACATATTGCATAATACCACCATGTTTATAATACTCAACTTCTATTTCTGTATCTAATCTAGCTATTACATTAAACCTTATGATTTCGCCATTGCTCTTTCTAGCGGTAACAGTAAGCTCTTTCTTAGGTTTCAAACCCTCAGCAATACCTTCAATATTATATGTTTCAAATCCTGTAAGGCCTAGAGATTTCCAATTCTGGCCTTCTTTGAACTGTAAAGGCAATACACCCATACCAATTAAATTACTTCTATGTATTCTTTCAAAACTTTCAGCTATCACAGCTTTTACACCAAGAAGATAGGTGCCTTTTGCAGCCCAATCTCTTGAACTTCCAGCACCATATTGTTTACCGGCAATCACAATGAGCGGAATACCTTCCTTCATATAACGCATGGCAGCATCATAAATTGTCATCTTTTCTCCAGTAGGTATATATACTGTCCATCCACCCTCAACACCTGGGGTTAAAAGATTTTTTAAACGTATATTAGCAAATGTTCCGCGTATCATAACTTCATGGTTTCCTCTGCGTGCGCCGTAAGTATTAAAATCAATTGGATCTACACCGTGTTCAATTAAATAACGTCCAGCAGGACTATCTTTAGGTATTGAACCAGCTGGTGAAATATGATCAGTTGTTATTCTATCACCTAATAATGCTAATACGCGAGCGCCCTTTATATCACTAAGTTCTGGAGGCTCAGATGACATGTCTTTAAAGAATGGAGGTTCTTGAATATATGTTGATTTTGGATCCCAAGAATAGAGTTCACTCTCAGGAGCAGGTAAACGTTCCCATCTCTCTTCTCCTTTAAAGATATCAGCATACTTCTCCTTAAACATCTTTGGATTTATTGATTTTTCTATAACTTCTTTAATCTCCTTTTGAGATGGCCATATATCTTTTAAATAGACTGGATTACCATTTGGATCATATCCTATTGGCTCTTTAGTAAGATCTATATTCATTCTACCGGCTAGTGCGTATATCACAACTAGCATTGGAGATGCCAAATATGCAGCTTTAACGAGTGGATGAATTCTTCCCTCAAAATTTCTATTACCACTAAGTACAGCAACAGTAAATAAATCATTGTCACTTATAGCCTTAGCAATAGGAGATGGTAATGGTCCACTATTACCAATGCATGTTGTACATCCATAACCAACAATATGAAAACCAAGTGCTTCAAGATATGGTAATAATCCTGCAGACGCAAGATATTCAGCAACAACTCTAGAGCCAGGCGCAAAACTTGTTTTAACATATGGTTTAGTACGTAAACCTCTTTCAACAGCTTTCTTAGCTAAAAGTCCAGCTCCTATTAAAACTGATGGATTTGAAGTATTTGTACAACTCGTTATAGCAGCAATAACTACAGAACCATTGAATAGTGCAGATTCTTGATCACCTATTTGAATTTTTACAGGGGATAAAGCAGTTTCCGGTACTGAGATCGTATTGGTTTTTTCATTATTTTCTAATGATTCTCCTTCAGATAATGAAACTTTGCTAATCTTAGAAGTTCCACCATTCATAGCTTTTTTACTTTTAAGATATTCCATTAAAATTGTTAGGAATGCCTCTTTAGCCTTATAAAGTGGAATTCTATCTTCAGGGTTTTTAGGACCTGCTATTGATGGTTCTATAGTACTCATATCAAGCTCTATCACTTCACTATATATGGGGTCAGGCATATCATCAGTCCTAAAAATTCCCTGCAACTTAGCATACCATTCAACTAACTTGATAAGACTTTCATCTCTTCCTGTAATTCTAAGATATTGTAATGTAACATCATCGATTGGAAAGAAACCTGCAGTAGCACCATACTCAGGTGACATATTAGAAATCGTTGCTCTATCTGGAGCACTTAATTTACTAACACCAGGACCATAAAATTCAACAAATTTTCCTACAACTCCTTTTTTTCTTAATAATTCAGTTACTGTAAGAACTAAATCAGTGGCAGTAGCACCCTCAGGTAATTCACCTGTTAGTTTTACACCAACTACTTCAGGAACCAGCATGTAATAAGGTTGTCCTAACATAACAGCTTCAGCTTCTATACCACCAACTCCCCAGCCTAGAACACCAATTCCATCAACCATTGTAGTATGAGAGTCTGTGCCTAGTACTGTATCTGGAAATGCTATTAATTCATTATTTTGTTCTCTTAATTGTACAACAGTAGCAAGGTATTCTAAATTCACTTGATGTATTATACCACGACCTGGAGGAACTACTCTAAAATTATTAAATGCTTTCTGAGCCCATTTAAGAAATATATACCTCTCACGATTACGTTCAAACTCTTTTTCAAGATTTAAAGTAAAAGCGTAAGAAGTACCATAGTAATCAACTTGAATAGAATGATCTATAACTAAGTCTACAGGTATGATCGGATTAACTTTGCGTGGATCACCGCCAAGACTTTTCATAGCAGACCTCATAGCAGCTAAATCAGCTACGGCAGGAACACCAGTAAAATCCTGTAGTATTACTCTAGCAGGCAAGAAGGGTATCTCCTTAATCCCTATAGTACTAGGCCATTTTGCAATAGTTATAGCATCATCCTCAGTTATTGCTTTATTATCAATATTCCTAAGAATATTCTCTAAAAGAATTTTAATAGTAAATGGAAGTCTTGAGACACCTTTTACACCCACTTCTTCAAATTTATCTAACCTATAGATTGCAATTTTTCTTCCATTAAAATTAAGCACTTCTTTAATACCAAATGTATCCATATTTATACACTCCAATAATTATATAGAAATCATACTTAAAAACATTAACTTTATCTATAATTTATTAATGTATTACATTTCTACAAAAATAAAAACAGCTGTGTTTTATTGTGTTGCAGGCAATTGTGTTTTTCTATTGTGTTATACAGCAAAGTGAATGCTTTCAAGGCTTTTACGCGATTTTTCATAGAGTTCATTACTCATAAATACTGGGAGTTCTGTTAAGTATATGAGATCTTTTTCGTTCCACCATGGACCTTCAAGCCATATGGCAGCTTTACAAACTGGTATACCGCCTGCTTTTTCAGTGATTGCTTGTAATGCTCTCATGGTTCCGCCTGTTGAAACTATGTCATCTAAAAGGCATACTTTTTTTCCTTTTACTCTTAATACATCAATATCATCTAATATTAAACGTTGTTTTTCAGCTGTTGTTATTGATTGAACTTCTATTGATATATAACCGCTCATGTAACCTTTTACACCTTTTCTTGCGGCTGCAAAAAATTTATGACCCAGTTCTCTAGCTATTACATGCGCTAGAGGAAATGCTTTAGCTTCCGGTGCAATGATAACTTCTGGATTACATTGTTGTTTTATTTTTTTAGCTAATAATGAACCTGCTTGTTCTACAAAATCTATATCTCCTAAAACTATTTCACCTATTGATGCTATCCATAAACCTTCTGAGACTTTAACTATTGGAAGTGTACGTTCTAATGAACCTACGCGTGTAACGTATTCCTTTTGTCCCTGATAAAGTATAACACGTGGAAGTTCCATCCATATCCCTCATATATGTATTTTACATTACTTAAAAAGGTAATTTTACAAAAATATGCAAATTTTATTTAAATAATAAAAACTTTACTTGTAAATATTATTCTCATATTACTATAAAGTCTCATCAATGCTAAATTAAAATAATCAGTTTCTTGTCTGCAAAATTATCTATATTATCCTTTGTTTTAATTGTTTTTAATGAAAGTCATGATGATTCATAGAGATTGTTATAGAACAATCAAATTAAAATAACTTATGAAAGCAATAAGACACGAATATTTTAGGATAGAAAATATTTTTAAGCATTCTAACTTTTAAGAAATATTTCCGATAAGAGAATCCATTGCGTGTAGTGTTAAACTTCTTGTGGTGATCTCTTCAGTAATTAGTTCTATAAATTTATTAATATCCACATTTCTTATTTCCTTACCTCCTCTAGATCTTACTGATATTGTATTAGATTCCGCTTCCTTTTTTCCGACTATTATAAGATAGGGTATGCCCTGTTCGTACGAATTCTTTATTTTTTTACCTAGAGTGTCTGGGCTAAGATCTACTGTGACCCTTATATTTCTGGATTTGATTAGTTGCGCAACTTTTAGTGCGTATTCGTTCTGAGCGTTAGTGATTGGAATCACTATTACTTGGATTGGGGAAAGCCATGTTGGTAATTTTCCACCGAAATTTTCAATGATTATAGCCATGAATCTTTCAATGCTACCAAGTATAGCTCTATGTACCATTACAGGTCTTTTTGGTTTATTATCTTGATCAATATAATAGAGATCAAATCGTTCAGGAAGAGCAAAATCTACTTGAATTGTTGAACACTGCCACCATCTACCTAAACTATCTCTAAAATCTACATCAATTTTTGGACCATAAAAAGCTCCTTCACCCTCTTTTATTTCATAATTCATTTTAATCTCATCGAGAGCTTCTTTAAGTGCTCGCTCTGCTTTGCTCCATTGTTCATCAGTTCCAATACTATGTAATGGTCTTGTACTAAGTGATATCCTTACATCATCTCTCTTAAAACCAAATACACTTAAAATTCTAAGAACCTCATTTAGTATATTTTTTACCTCATCCTTCACTTGATCCTCTCTAAGAAATGCATGTCCATCATCCTGAGTAAAACCTCTTAATCTAAGAAGACCATAAAGTTCCCCTTCTTGTTCCCATCTATATACGGTTCCAAATTCAGATAATTTAAATGGTAAATCTCTATAACTTTTTAATGAAGTCTTATAAATAAGAATATGCCCTGGACAATTCATTGGTTTTACTCCATATTCCTCATCCTTTACTGGAAACAGTAACATTTTATCTCTGTAATGTTCATAATGACCACTAATTTTCCATAATTCAGCTCTGTAAACATGAGGCGTATAAACTTCCATGTAATTAAGGTTTCTATTAACCTCAGACATCATATTAATTAATTCCTGTCTTATTATCATACCTTTAGGGTGAAAGAGGGCCAGCCCAATCCCAGCTTCTTCATGAAAACTATAAAGATCCAATTTTCTTCCTAGAATCCTATGATCACGTTTTACTATTTCATCCATATAATTTAAATAACTTTCTAACTCTTCTTTAGAGCAAAACGCTATACCACTAACACGCAATAATCTAATATTTGGACTGGGGTTGTGCGCAGAAATATTGGTTATCTTAACAACAACTTGTTGCACATTAAGATCAAAATTCCACAAACCCTTTACCAAGCTCGAATAGTCATTAACTGACAACCCTTTAACTTTAATATCTCCATATATCTCAAAGAGTTTAGAACGTTCCTTTTTAAGAATATCTTCACTCTCAGAATCTAAGAATTTTACAGTTATATTAGATCCATGCTCTTGTATCCATTTTTCAATAAATATCGCATCATCCTCTTTTAACCATTCATATGCTATAAAATCGCAATAAAATCCTTGATCAGTAATACCACATACTATAGGTATAACCTTCTTAAAACTGCTAATTGCTTTCTCAACTAACACTGCAGCAACAGCCTGAACTTCAGCTTTTATGTTTGGAGCGTACCTAGCACCCCACCTCTTTAAATCAATAATTATACTTAAGCATAGCTATTTTGTATTTAAGCATTTTCATTATTTACAAAGATATCAACAAGAAAGATTTTATGATCTTTTAGTATTTTAGTGAATTGTGAGCATCTTTAAACACTTAGAAATCATTAAAGCAAATAATCTCATAATAAGGCTCATCAGAGTAATCGAAATACACATAACTGAGTTTAGATATAATTATCACAAAATATGCCAAAAATTTAGATGTTCACTACTAGGATGTTTATCTGGATGATGAGTTTTTTGAATCGAAAATTAGATAAAAAACAAAATGTAATTTATGCTAGATGAAAGACTATGTTAGAGTCTGTGCAATGTCTATACTTGCAAAAGTATCGGAACTGCTTCATTATCCAATCACGATTCAAAGACTCATCATTTTCAAATCACGTATTTCTCAAATTTATTTTTTAAGTCTTTTATCTAATTCTACAAGTTCTGGATGTACAAATCTTCCTTTACTAGCTATTAATATTTCATCATAATATACATCAGGCTCTAATATACTCATATCTGTATGTGTTTTTGCCAGCCCGATTTTTCCTTTGAATTTGAGACTCTGAGAGCCGAAACCGAATTCGAATCCTGCATATATTCTCTCATCTTCTAATGGTATTCCTCGTAAAACAGCTTTAGGATGAAATCCCCATGATGCATGTGCAATATAATACATCTTTTCGTCATTTAATGATTCAAACCATTTAGATAATATCTTGGCTTCAAAACCTCCTTCTATTCTTCTGATTCTACCTTCTTTAATCTCTATCTTCACAGGATTTTTTAATATTCCAATCTCTTTAGGAGGCCATATAAAGCCATCTATAACTAAAACTCCTTCAATACTATCCTCTATAGGTGCCCAAGAGATCTGCCCTCCTAAAGGTTTGTATATGCCTTTTTCTCTTAATATGCCATCATTATGAAATATTGGCCTAGAAGGATCGTTCTCAAAAACAATATTATTACCTTTTTCACTCACAATCCTAATTTTTCTCGTCTTTTTAGTAAGCTCGGCCAATTTATCTCCCAACTCGCACATAAGATTATAGTCTACTCTACCAATCAATCTTATCATCATGTCACTATCCATACCAGTAAGTTCAAGAATTCTAGCACCAGAACTCATAGCATCATAATAAGCCTTTGTATGAAGAATATACATAAGTGGAAGACTAATTATAACATCACTACCTTTCATAGCAGATGTAACATTTTTAGGAGGCTCCATATCTACTTCTTCACGTGTTTCATATAAAACAATTACAGGCTCAGCATTTAGAAGATATATTGCAGAAGCGACAGCTTTTAAAACGTTCATATCAGAAGAGGTATCTCCTAAAACAAGAACATGTTCGCCTGATTTCACTAGAGCAAGATCTTTAACAGTTTTATAAGCAGCTTTCTGAAGCTCCATAAAAAGATCGGCCATAAAAATCCCCAGCAGTACCAATTTAGTTCTAGATAATAAATCTTACTGACACTCTGCTATATTGCATGATCAAATGTGTAAAGTTTTGGTTCAATTTCCTATATTCATGTGCTGAGATATAACATATGACTTTAATTAGGAAATGAAATGAATAACTTATTAGAAGGGACACGTTCTTTCTTGACTTTTTATGAGTACGTGGAAACATAAATTTAAGAATGTAAGGTCAATGAACTCTATCATCATTTAGGGTTCTTGTATAAGCATCAGTATTAAATGTGTTGTTAAGAGTGTGAGTAGATGATGAGCATGTTTTTATCACGCCCCTTTAGCTGGGGAATTTAATACTTGAACAGCTCATTCTTACTAAATAAAGCCCAAACAACCCTAGCCAACTTCCTCGCACGCATAACAACCAATTATATAAGAGTTAAGAGGATTTTTCTTGATTATGGAGTGCATTTTTGGGATTGACAGGAAAGCTTGTTAATATGATTAAGAGAGATTGATATGTATGTTAATAGCACTTTTCAAAGTGTCGATCTAAACTAGAGCCAGAAGATACTTAGCTAGAAGAAGAGCACATCAAAGAACCATGCAATATTGCATTTCAAACCAAAAACTTTTTTTGGAAAAAATTATATAAGAATAGGGAGGCTTATGATGAGACCTGTTATAGGCTTTGCAACGATAGGGCAGTCTCCTAGAACAGATGTTGTTCCTGAAATAATGAAGATTATAGAAGGATATGAGGTATTATTTGTAGAAGCAGGTGCTTTAGATGATTTGTCAAGAGAAGAGATTGAGAAAAATTTGAGACCTGAGTCAGGCGATACTGTTTATGTGACTAGATTAAGAGATGGTAGTGAAGTGAAGATTTCTAAGAAAAAGCTTATTCCTCTGTTAGAGAAGAAGATATGGGAACTAGATAAAAAGGTTGATCTTATAGCGATACTATGTTCAGGAGAGTTTCCAGATTTTGATACTATAAAACCTGTTATATATCCTGATAAGATTCTGAAAGGAATAGCTTCTAGTATAGGATATAAAAGTAGGATAGCAATATTTATACCAGCTGAAGAGCAAGTAGAATATGCCTATAAAAAATGGGGTGAATACTTTGAAAATCTCATAGTTATACCTATATCGCCCTACACATCCTCTTTAACAGATTTCGAGAAAATAGGAGAGAGATTAAAAACAGAAGGTATCAATCTTGCAATCATGGATTGCATAGGCTATACAGATGCTCAAAGAAATATTATTAAAAAGACTAGTGGAAACATAAGAGTCATATCCACAAGAAGAGCTTTAGCAAGAGTATTATCAGAACTCATATAACTATTGGAATGAGATCATGAGCAATATCTTAGAAATCAAAGGATTAACTGTTGAATATAAAATGCCAGAGGGAGTAATAAAAGCTCTTGATAGGATAGATCTGTTTATGAAAAGAGGTGATGTGTTAGCTGTAGTAGGTGAGTCAGGAAGTGGAAAATCTACACTTGCCTACAGCATTACAAGACTTCTTCCTAAAAATGCCCATATAGTTGAAGGCTCAATTGTCTTCTATACCAAAAATGAATCAATAGATTTAATAAGACTCTCTGAAGAAGATATAAGAAGAGTACGTGGTAATAGAATAGGAATGGTTTTTCAGGATCCTATGACGTATCTGAATCCTGTAATGAAAATATCTGATCAGATCATAGAAGGACTTATGGTTCACAGAAAAATCTCTAAAAGAGAAGCTGAGATGAGAGCTTTAGAATTATTAAAAAAATTGAAAATACCGAATCCAGAATATGTTGCAAAAAGTTATCCTCACCAACTAAGTGGAGGCATGAAACAACGAGTAATCATTGCTATGGCAATAGCTAATGAACCTGATCTTTTAATTGCTGACGAACCTACATCAGCATTAGACATTACTATACAGGCAGAAATATTAGAACTGTTTAAAGAGCTACAAAAAGAATATGGCTTATCAATAATGATTATAACGCATGATCTTGGAGTTGCTGCAAGAATTGCTGATAAAATTGCAGTAATGTATGCTGGAAGAATAGTAGAAATAGGTAATATAAAAGATGTATTTGAAGATCCACTTCATCCATATACACAAGGATTGTTAGGCTCTATATTAACTATAGGTGAGCATAAAATAGAAAAAGGATTCCTGTTAAAAGGATCTCCCCCAAATATGCTTAATCTTCCGAAAGGCTGTAGATTCCATCCACGATGCCCTTATGTAATAAAAGAAAAATGTATTTATGAAGAACCTCCCTTAATTCGTGTAAAAGAGAAAGACAGATGGGTTTCATGTTGGCTATATAAAGGTGAGAATACTTGAGAGATGAACTATTAAGAGTAGAACATTTAAAAAAATATTTTCCAATTGGAAAAAGCTTTTTCAGGAAGACATCATTATATATAAAGGCTGTTGATGATGTCTCGTTTATCTTAGAACGTGGTCAAATATTAGGAATTGTAGGTGAAAGTGGTTCTGGAAAAACAACTTTGGCAAAACTGATCCTGAGATTAATCAAACCTACTTCAGGAGCAGTATATTTCGATGGAATTAATATCCTTGATCTTAGTGAGAAAGAAATAAGAGGATTAAGACCTAGATTTCAAATGATTTTTCAGGATATTTCAGCATCTCTTAATCCTAGGAAAAATATTAGAGAGATACTTGCACAAGTTTATAAGACCCATACAAATCTTAATGATAAAGAGATTAATCAGAGAATAGAAGAACTGTTAGAAGATGTAGGATTAACACCAGCATCTATATTCATGAATAGATATCCACATGAGCTGAGTGGTGGACAGAGACAGAGAGTTAATATAGCTCGTGCAATAGCTTTGGATCCAGAGCTGATAATAGCTGACGAGCCTACATCAGCATTAGACGCTTCACTAAAAAGACAAATCATAGATCTCTTTAAAAAGATTTATGAAGATAGAAAAGGCAGACTCTCATACATTGTTATATCGCATGACATATCACTTATAGATAATATAACACAAAAGATTCTTGTTATGTATTCAGGTAAAGTAGTTGAATATGGAGATACTAAAAACGTGATCCGCAATCCTAAACATCCTTATACTCAAATGCTTATATCAGCAGTACCTGTGCCTAATCCCGAGATAGAGAAGAATAAAAAGATCTTTGTAAGCGGAGAGCCTATGACATTAAAGACGGAATTTAATGGCTGTCCCTTCTATAATAGATGTCTTTTTGTCACAGATAAATGTAAAAAAGAGATGCCCCCTTTCATAAAATTAGAAGATGGGAGATATATTGCGTGTTGGTTATATTATGATAAAATTCATATGCTTTGAAAGATTAAAAATATTACGTGAGTAAGAGTGATTATGCTAAAATTTATAATACAAAGACTCTTCTTATACATAGCGTTATTTTTTACAGTAATCATCATCACTTTTCTTTTAGTACATTTAGCTCCAGGAGACCCTACGTATATACTTGCAGGTCAAGTAAATGATCCAGAATTTATAAAAGCTGTTAGACATAGATTTGGTCTAGATAAGCCCTTATATGTTCAGTTACTAATTTATATAGAAAATGTGTTAAAAGGAGATTTAGGTTATTCTTATTTCAGATCTGAGTCTGTATCTAGTCTCATATTAAGCAGAATACCTGCTACATTTCTATTGATCCTTACTGCCATGTTTATAGTATCTTTAGTAGGCGTTTTTTTAGGCACTATCGCGGCAGCCAAAAGAGGTTGGATAGATGCTATAATATCTGTGTTGTCCCTTATAGGCGTATCCATACCTTATTTCTGGTTGGGATTACTTATGTTGATAATCTTCTCACTTAATCTTAATCTCTTCCCAACTGGGGGCATGACATCTCTCACAACAACTTATCAAGGTATATATTATTATCTCGACATACTTTATCATCTATTTCTGCCGGCAACAACATTAGCAATATTTAATATAGCATATGTCACACGAGTGACTAGGGGAAATGTTTTAGAGGTTCTTACACAAGATTTTATTATAACTGCAAGGTCTAAAGGTCTTCCCGAACGAAGGGTCATATTTAGGCATGCGTTGAGAAATGCCTTGATCCCTGTTGTGACATTTATAGGCTTTAATACAGGGGTGTTATTAGTAGGAGCTATACTCACAGAAACCATATTTTCATGGCCTGGAATGGGCTTGTTGTTATACAATTCTCTACAGTTAAGAGACTATCCTGTTATGTTAGGAATATTCATATATGGAGCATTAATTATAATAATCATTAATTTAATAGTTGATATTCTTTATAATATCTTAGATCCGAGAATAAGGAAGGAGTAAGGTGAGATCCATGTATAAATTGATCTTAAACCATACAAAATACCTGAAAGAAAAGTTTTCTAATTTCAATACAAGACTGATCGTAGGTATAACTCTTACATGCATAATAGTTATTTTAGGTATATTAGCACCTTTCATAACATGGTATCCTCCTCTAACTGTAATGCAAGGGCCTCCTTATCAACCACCTTCTCTTCAATATCTTTTTGGAACAGATGATCTTGGACGAGACATTTATGTAAACACGATCTATGGTATCAGGACGTCACTTATAGTAGGAGTTCTTTCAGCTTTGATAGCAATGTTGATAGGAATATTATTAGGGATCATAGCCGGTTATTATAGAGGATTTTTAGAAGATCTCCTTATGAGAATTACTGATATGGCATTTATAATTCCACAATTTCTGTTAGCACTTATAATCGTTACAACTCTCGGTCCAAACATTTATAATATTATTCTAGCAATAGGAGTGACAAGTTGGCCAGGTATTGCTAGAATGACCCGCGCTACTACATTATCTGTTAAACAACAAACTTTTATAGAAGCAGCAAAAGTTCTTGGACTAAGTGATATTAAAATAATATCTTCAGAATTATTACCTAATTCATTACCATCAGTCATACCTTACATAACTTTACAGATAGGCAATAATATTCTCGTAGAAGCAGGATTAGGCTTTTTAGGTGTAAGTGATCCTAATGTTTCAAGCTTAGGCATGCTATTGAATAATGCACAACAACATATACTCGCAAACGCATGGTGGATGTCCGTATTTCCAGGAATATTTCTTTCACTCATGATCCTAGGATTTAATTTGTTAGGCGACGGATTAATAGAATATATGAATCCAAGATTACGAAGGAAAGCTTTCTAATCCTAATGATACCGATAAGATAAGGTTTTGTGTATAGTTTTCGTAGTATTCTTTGATGAACTATGAGTATCTTTGGAAAATACTAAAGCGAATAAGTTTTTTAAATTAAGGTTCCAATATCACGACTATATCATTTCAATACTCATCAAAGTTTGGTCACTCCATCACTAGAATGATAAGTGTATTTTATCATATTAAAAGTTTTGCCGAAAAACATATTATTCTTGTATATCTCATACTATTACGAGGCGAATATGAACAATAAAAAGTATATTTTTATAATGTTAATCCTTACGGTATTCTTAATATGTTTAAACATTCCGTTTGCATATAGCCAAACAGTTCAGCCTACATATGGAGGTACATTAGTAGTAGGAATACCTTCAGAACCTCCTAATCTGGTCTTGACAGGTAGCCCCACATGGACTTACTATCAAGTTGTGGCACCTATAGGTAACTCTTTAATAGATTTTGATCCTAAAACATTAGAATGGATTCCTGATCTCGCCCAGTCATGGGATATAAATGTTTCATCAGATGGAAAAATGACCATTATATTTCATCTAGTTAAAAACGCTACATGGCATGATGGCGTACCATTTACCTCACAAGATGTCAAATTTTCTTATGAGGTTATAGGACCAAAATTCAATAGTTTCATTGCTTCGATGCAGAAATATCTAGAAGGTATAGATACTCCTGATAACTATACTGTGATATTCAGATTTAATGTTACATGGGGTCTCATACTTTATCCAGGATATTTTGGTGGCTCAGGCACCGAAATAAGTCCTAAACATTTATATGAGGGCACTGACATATTAACGAATCCCTATAATGTACATCCTATAGGAACAGGCCCTTTCAAGTTTAAAGAATGGGTGAAAGGCCAGTATATAGCTCTTGAAAGAAATCCGAATTATTGGAAAAAAGGTTTGCCTTATCTTGATGGGATAATATTCAAGATTGTACCAACTTCAAGCGCTATGGCAATAGCTCTTCAGAAAGGCGAAATAGATTTTGTATGGAACTATGGGCTTTCAATGTCTGATGCTGTAACTTTAGAGAAAATGATCAATGAAGGCAAACTGCCTTTCTTAAAGGTCTGGTTCTTCCCAAGTCCAGGAGGATCTATAGATTTCTTAGGTTTTAATTTACATCCTGAAGGACCCGCCCCACTTAAAGATGTCAGGGTTAGAAAAGCTATTGCAATGGCTATTAACAAAACTGCTATTGCTGAACTCGTTTACTATGGTAAAGTAGAATCTTTAAGTAAGATAGTCCCTAATGTACCTGCAACAGCAATGTTCATGCCCATAGCAAAACAACCTGATTATAATCCTGATGAAGCAAACAAGCTACTTGATGAAGCTGGTTATAAGAGAGGCCCTGATGGAATAAGATTCAAATTAAGACTTACAATAGACTCCACGTCATATCCTTGGTATGTTCAGGAAGCTCAATTAATCAGAGACTTTCTAAGACAGATAGGTATAGATGTGCAGATAATAACTTTAGATACTGCCGCTTGGCATCAGACAGTTTTTAGAAATTGGGATTTTGATATGAGTATATTCCCATTTGTAGAAGGACCTGGCCCTGCATATCTCATTCAATACTTTACCAAGAGAGGGATCGTGAGAGCTTCATGGTCAAATGCTATGGGCTATGATAATCCTGAGGCAGATAAATATTTGTTCACAGCAGAGAGGACTGTAAACAAGACGCAACAGATTGATTTAGTGAAAAAAGCCCTCGACATAATAACAGAAGATCAGCCGGGAGTCTGGATAGTTTCAAGAACTTTTGTAGCAGCATTAAACACTAAATTCTCTGATGCGTTACAGCCAGGTATTTGGGAAAATGGTTGGGGTACAGCTTATATGAGATTAGAGAAAGTATTTATGATAACTCCGACTCCTACACCCACAACAACTACTCCTATAACAACTACTACGCCACCGACAACATCTATCGCTACAACTACTCCGTCGCCAAGCATATCTATGGAGACTGTTGTTATAATAGCAGTAGTAATAGTCGTGATTGCAGGGTTAGGAGTTTATCTGACCAGAAGAAGAAAATAAATTCTAATAATCTAATAATTTTTTCGAATTTTAAATGGTGATTTATGTGGAGAAATTTGAGTTTCTTGCAGAGATTATTAAAAATAGAAGGACTATCAGATATTTCTTAGATAAAGAGGTACCAAAAGATATGTTGATCAAGATCTTAGACATAACTCGCTTAATTCCTACAGGAAGTAATTTGCAAGATCTTAGATTTATAATAGTTAATAACAGAAGGCTCCTTAGACTGATCAAGATGTTTTCCCCAGGATGGATTGGTGATGGAAATCCTATTGCTATAATAATTTGCTCAGATCTTAAATGGGCATTAGAAAAAGGAGGTTCTTATGCCGCAGAGAAAATGTATCTTATACATGCAGGGATCGCTTTTCAGACAGTAGCATTATTAGCATATTCTTTAGGACTTGGTACTAACCCTATAATGTCATTCTCGCGAGATGCTGTGAAAGCTATACTAAAACTTCCCGAAAATCTCGAGCCTGTAATGATCGTGTTGGTAGGATATCCAAAAATTGTTCCAGAACCAACACCTAGACTACCTCTTGAAAAAATAATGGTTTGGGTTGATTAATATGAGTAAAGAGATGAATGAAAAGATCTTGGAGAAAATATTTGAATTTTTAGCATATTTATCATCTAGTGCACAAGGATTATTTGGAGAACCGCGCGAGTACGGCCCATTAAGATGTGTAGATGCTATGAGAAGATTTATAGATCTGATAATAGAATTAAAGATACCTTTAGACAAAGATGTTATGAATGAATTAAAAGAACTTAGATCATGGATTGATAAAGATATACATCTATTAATGTATGACCCTGACAAGTTTAAAGATTTTGTTAATAAGCTCACAAGATCATTAGCTGAAATAATAGAAAAATATTTGTCATTATCAGAAGAAAAACCCAGATAAATTTTCTCATTCATTGAACGATTTTCCATATCTGTTCAATCAGCTCATGATCCTTCACACCTGCACCAAGTGGTATATTCTCTCCAGGTATGATCATTATTATAACTTCATCTCCTGTTTTGATCTCTGCTGATGTAAGTGGTAGTGAGGTTTTTGTATTAATAGTTGTTATAAGATCTGGGAATGAAGCTATTTTAAATCCTTCTTTAGTCTCTAGAGACATATATTCATTCCAGAATTTTATGATATATAATTTCTCACTAGATCTTATCATTATTCTACCCATATCATAACCTCCTCTGGTTTCAAGATTTTTATCTATAACTATACCTTTACCAATAATTTTTCCACCACCTAGATATTCAATAATTTTTTTACTCATCTCATCAACATCATCTTTATGTTTGATCATAATTTCACCTATCTTAATGGCTTTTGATAAGCCTCCCACAGCAGCATTTTCAGCCACATAATCTCTCTCTACAGGATTCCGTGCAACAGCAATCATTCCACCAGCCTGTACAGATGCTTCTCTAACGATCTTATCAGCATTTTCTAAACTCCCCTTCACGATCAGCTCAATATATCTGCCTCGTCTAATATCTCCGCCAACACAAGCTTGTATAGAGATATAATTGGGTCTTTTATGTAGACCTATAGAACCCATTATACCAGTTGGATGAGCTCTTCCATTTGCTGGAGCATCTACTACTGGTAAATCGAGAAGAACAGCAGGGATCCACCCATTTGTAATTGAAGTGCCACCATTTTCAGAGGAGATAATACCTCTGATAGGTATGTCCACCATTCTCATTAATAACTCGAAAGCCCTCACCATATGGCGAGGAATTACATATCTATCTTTTGCTGCCGGAGCTCCAACTATAGATGCTGTAGCAATATAACTTTCTTTAAGAAGTTCATCAACACTTACTATAAATAAATCTCCTAGGGCGAGCGCGAGTTCAGCTATTTTGAGACCCTCTCTAAAATCTCCCCCTCCACCCCCTCCTAAAAAAGATCCTCCATAAACAGCTGCCTTGGCAATCTCTTCATTTACTTTGATCCTCATACAAACCACCTCTGTTTTTTAATATGCCAAGTGTTACAATACCCGTTGCTATAACAGGATCTATCATAGGTTTTGGTGTGATTTTTCTAGCATATTCTATAAAACCAATTGTAGAATAACCCGTACATCCTAAGATTATTACATCAATATTTTTATCTAAAAGCCTTTTTAGCGCTTTGAGAGCCTCTTCCATACCTTCATTAGTCATCAGATCAAGAGTATTTCTGATATTTCTAGGATACTCTTCGGCCACAAGATGTGATCCTAATACATCTTTTATAATTTCAGGAATCCCCTCATTGAGATTTAATACACCTATCCTATTACCATAACTTAATGACAAAGATGCTACAGCAGATCCTGCACCGATCACAGGAATCTTCAGTTTTCTCCTAGCTTCTTTAACGCCAGGATCTGCTGCACAGCTGATTATTATGGCATCCATATTTTCTTTTTCAAATTCTTCGGCTATTCTAAGGATCTTAGGTATAGCTTTTTTCTCTGTCTCTTTGTCATAGATTCCTTTTGGTTGATCTTCAATAGATCTACTGATTACTTTTATTTCTGGAAATAATCTTTCAATAATACGGCCATGAACATTTAATATTTTTTCATCAGTTAAAGTGACAACCCTTATAAGACCTACTTTATATTTATATGCTATTTTAACACACCTCTTCTCATTATATGAGATATTTCTCCATGCGTCTCTATTATAGTTTTCCATTCATTTTCATCATAGAATTTTGCTCTGCCCATGGTAAAATCTTTAGCTACCTCAACTACGAATCTTGCTGCTTGTTCTAATGAGAATATGTTTGTTGCACCTGTAGCTGAGCCTGGCACAACTATTTTTGTTGTTGTTGCAACTCCAACTACCGGCGCCTTAGCATATATCCATGGCTGTACAATACTATTGATATGATAAACTGGTGTTGAAAATGGCAATATATCTTGCATTGTTATTGGTACTATGACTGGAGGTTCTCCTGTGACTCTCATATATATATCTATCAAATCGGAACTTACTTTAAGAATCCATCCTTCTTTTATAGTAGGCGTAATTGCAAAACCGGAATGCTTTATAACCCAGTTAGCTTTTGTAGCATCTATAGACAATATAGCATCCATTTTCTCATCAACTTCTCTCTTCAAAAGATCAAATATATCTACAGGAGAATCCATCATTAAAGCAGGTTTATGAGGTTTTGTAGGAGCGTTGGGACATATATGAGTATTTACGATAACATCTCCAGGAAGAGCATCACCTCTTCTTCTCATATCAGCAATCTTATATGCAACAGCTAGAGCAACAATAGCCCCATCAGCATCACTGACAAGCCCTAACAACTCAGGCCTAGCACCAACACCACCCAATCTTCCTATAACACCAAACGTAGGAGTATTACCACCAGATAATTTTCCTTTTAAACCAGGTATGGTAATAGAAATAAAATCTGTACAGCTTTTTCTCCCACAAACTTTCTCAATGCGAATCAAAAGATCTTTATAACCTTTCTCTTCAAAAAATCTTTTCACGATCTCTCCATTAACCCCTGAATCATCCAAAAGATCTATTATCTCGATTAAATATTTCATGAGAGATGCCATTCAACTCACATTAATAAAAATGTTTTACATTATATAAACCTTAATTTTCATTAAGTTATCCCCATCATTTGATATATGTATAAGAATAAGCACTTCTTGGGAAGGATTATGACACGCTTTAGTACTTAAAATGTTCTTGCATTTACATGGAATCCAGAGGTCATTATAACACCAAATATGCTGTGTTGCATGGTTCTTTAGCATGTATAGAAAGTTTTAGTTTAAGTTTTCTCATATTCATGTGTTAAGTTATAAATTGGCTTTAATAATGAAAACCAATAGAAAACACATGATCAGAAAAAGAGCACATCAAAAAACCACATAACACAGCAACCAAAGGAAAAATATAACAATTTAGAATGTTTTTATTTTTATTGATTTCATCTGAAAACGCTAAAATTAGAAAAAGCCCCGGGCGGGGTTTGAACCCGCGACCTGCCGCTTACGAGGCGGCCGCCCTACCAGCTAGGCCACCGGGGCACATGTCTGATATGTTTTTTATGAATTTTAACTTTACGATATTGTGTTAATTGAGTTACAGTAAAAGTTCTCATTTATTCTTAGTTTATTAATTAATACCAGAATTACTTAATGATATTCATTTCAAAGTACAAAATCTAAATGGATTATTCTAATTAGTACGCTGATTATTGTGGTTTCATAATTATTAACACTTTTATTGTGATGTTGTTAGCTTATAGTATTGGCATGTTATAGGGAAATAATTAAAAAGGTAGATTGTGGACATGTTGGAAGTCTTATGTGTTGTATATGATTTATTTTTCTTTAACATATATACTGAGCAATAAGACTAATTTTTCTTATGTATTACGATATTATGAAATGATTTGTTTGTAGAATGCAGTCTTGATACTGAAAGATTTATATTCTTTAATAGAGGATCTTTATATATGTCTGAATTTGTGGAAAAGGTATTTAAAGAGATTGATAATCGTTATGAAGAACATTTAAAAAAGGTGCAGAGATTAATAAGGCAGCAATCTGTTAGTCCCTTAAATATTGGGATAAGGGAGTGTGCTGAGCTTGTTAAGGAATATTTTATTGAGGCTGGATGCTCTAATGTTCATTTAGCAGAAACTAGTGGGAATCCTGTCGTATATGGTGAGTACAATGCTGGTGCTGAGAAAACTGTATTAGTTTATATGATGTATGATACAATGCCAGCTGATGAAGAAGGTTGGATTGTTCCACCGTTTGAAGGTAAAGTTATAAATATGCATCCGTTTGGTGAAACTCTTGTTGCGCGGGGTGCTGAGAATACTAAAGGTCCATTGGTGGGATTTTTAAATGTTGTAGAAACTATTAGAGATGTTTATAGAGAATTACCTGTCAATTTAATATTAGTTGCAGAAGGAGAGGAGGAGTTGGGTAGTAGGCATCTTCCTGAGTTTATAGAGAGATATGTTGATAAGTTAAAGAGAGCTGATGTTCTTTTCTTTCCAATTGCTTCTGAGAATAGAAGAGGAAAACCTGTGATTCATCTTGGTGTGAAAGGTATTGTTTATTTTGAGGTTGAGCTTAGTGGTGAGAGATGGGGAAAAGGTCCAACTAAATTTGGTATTCATGGTAGTAATAAAGCATGGGTTGATAGTCCAGTGTGGAGATTTATTCATGCATTATCTACTATGACTACTTCTGATGGGAATAGGGTTTTAATTGATGATTTTTATAGTAAAGTGTCTGTTCCTACAGATGAGGATGAAGAGCTTCTTAAGAAATTATCTGAGACTTTTGATGAGGATGCAATTAAAGAGGAGCTCGGTATTAGACAATTTATAGATGATAAGCATGGAATTGATGCTCTGCGTCTTTATTTATTTTCACCTACATTAAACATTGATGGTATTTGGGGAGGTTATACTCAACCTGGAACTAAAACATTATTACCTCATAAGATTACTGCTAAGATGGATGTGCGGTTAGTACCAAATATGTCAACTAATGATGTAATACCGATGATAAAGAAACACTTAGAGAAACATGGTTTTCCTGAAGTTGAGGTAAAGATTCTAGAGAGAGGATATAATCCTGCTAAGATGAGTTATAAAAATAAGTATGTACAAGCGTTGCTAAAAACTATTGAATGGTTTAATAAAAAACCTGAAGTCTGGCCTACTATTGCTGGTAGTGCGCCTTTCTCATTATTTCATGATCCACCATTAAATTTACCTTTTATAATGGGTGGTTTGGGTCATGGTGGATTAGCGCACAGTCCTAATGAGTATTTAGTTGTTGGTGAAGGAGGACCTACTGGTGGTTTAAGAAGTATGGAAAAATCGTTTGCTCTTCTATTATATAATATTTCAAAAGTTGAATAATTTTCTAATAATAAAATCAATCAATTATAGAATAATTTTTGAATACATAAGATTGTGTTAAGAATTATTAAAGAATTTTCATAATTTTGTTTAATGAATATCTAATGAAAATATTCTTATTAAGTTACTTGCAGTATACTTTATTGAAGTATGTTATGTGAGTTGTTCATGTTAATTACGAAATAACATTAACTCTTAGTAAAGATTTAAATATTACTTTTTCTTTACATGTTTGAAAAGATAGGTTGGAAAAATGATGCTGGGAGAAAAGAATTATTTGCTGGACCTGTCATCATCTACAGGTGAAGGTATAAATGAACTATGTGTAGGAGGAAGACTTTCTGGTAGGATATACGTGCATTTAGGTTATTTTAGAATTATAGATGCACCTGAGGAAGCAGTTTCTTACTCAATAATACTAGAAAAATTATATAAATTTTCAAAAGAGACTGAACTTTTTACGATAGAACTTACGGATTACGTGCCTAAGGGTCTTACCTATAAGGATTTTAAAGAGAACAAGAATCATTTTATCATAAATGTTGCTAAAGATCTAGGATTAGGCGTCATCACCAATGATAACACTTTAATCTCGATGGCTCAATCACTTGGTATAGATGTAATAAAAATACCCTATAGAAGTGTTTTTCCATCATTCACTAAGTTCTTTGAGGAAGATGTGATGTCAGTTCACCTTAAGGAAGGTGTACCTCCTATGATTAAGCGTGGTAAACCTGGTGAGTGGAGACTTGAATATATTGGTACTGAACCAACTCCACGTGGTGAGTTAGAGGCTTTGTTAAGAGAGATTCATGAATATTCAGTATCAGCTTCTGAGTCAGTTAAGGAAATTGCACGTCCAGGTTCTTTAATAGCTCAGGTTGGACATTATAGGGTTGTTGCTACTAAACCACCTTTAAGTGATGGCATGGAAATAACAATAGTTAAACCGTTAAGAAAATTGAAGCTAAGTGACTACAGAATTTCTAGAAAGCTTCTTGAACGATTTGAGAAGAGAGCTGAAGGTATACTTATTGCTGGGGCTCCTGGAATGGGTAAAACTACATTTGCTCAAGCGCTTGCAGAATTTTATTATGAAAAAGGTAAAATTGTGAAAACGGTCGAATCACCTAGGGATATGCAACTTCCTCCGGAAATAACTCAGTTATCAAAGACTTATGCTACATCTGAAGAACTTCATGATGTGCTTTTACTTTCACGACCAGATTATACTATATATGATGAAATGAGAGATACTAACGATTTTGAACTTTTTACGGATTTGAGATTAGCTGGTGTAGGGATGGTTGGTGTTGTTCATGCTACATCTCCAATAGATGCGGTTCAAAGGTTTATTAGTAGAGTAGATTTGGGCATGATACCATCAATAATTGATACAGTAGTGTTTATAAAGAATGGTGATGTTGAAAAAGTTTATACACTTGAAACTGCAGTAAAAGTTCCACATGGACTTACAGAAAGTGATTTAGCAAGGCCTGTTGTAGTTGTGAGAAATGCTGAAACTGATGAACCCGAATATGAAATTTATGTGTTTGGTGAAAGAACTTTTGTCGTACCAATTAAAAAGGCTGCATCAAGACAATATCATATTGCGGAAAAACAAGTAAGAAGAGTTCTCAGCCATTATATGCCAGATGATGAAATAACTCTAGAAAGTAATAGCGAAAATAAAATGCTCATTAGAATCCCACCAGAATATATGCCAATGATTATGGGCAAAACAAGGAAGAAACTAGACAGAATTAGTAGACAAACTGGTATACAAATAGAAATAGTGCCAATATCATAAACCAAGACCGTCAAGAATAATAGAATTTTATCATGAAAGAAGCACACTAACATTGTTTAAATCTTTAATATGACAAGTAACTTAACCATGATAAGAAGTTAACACTTATAAACACTAGCAGTGGTTCGTCTTCAGAGTGGGAAAAGATATTATTATCTTTAATTATTGTTTCTCTAATTCATTATTCATTAATTCAAATACATATAAAAATGTTTTATTGGAAAATATTGCAACTTAGCATAGTGATGTTCATGCTTTAAGTTAATAGATTATAGAAATAAACTTTATTAATTTCTCTGTATAATATGTGTATAAGGTGTGTTAATTGAAACACAATAGAAAAGAAAATAACATAAAGAGGGTTCAGGTAACATTTACAGAGGAGCAGTGGAAGCTTATAGAGAAGTTTCGAGGAGCAATGGGTAATGATGATGCCGAGATAGTGAGAAACATTGTTATTTCATGGCTTGTAGAGAAGTCAATTATTACATCAAGTATTAAGGAACGAAATGTTAATAGTTAGGGTATGCACCATGGTATTTGTAAGAATTATCTTTGGTAATTCGGAGAATATGCAGGAAGTAGAGAGCAATAGCATTGCTCTAGTTGTAACATCCCCTCCATACTATAATGCACCTTTTGATTTCCCTAATCTCTTTAGATCATATGATGAGTTCTTGAATTTAGTTAAGAGAGTTGGAAAAGAGATTTATAGGGTTCTGAAACCCGGAAGAGTTGCTTGCTTTGTTACTCAGGATGTCAGAATTGATAAGAGATTATATCCTATTGTAGCTGACTTAATCCATATAATGGTATATGATGTTGGCTTCGAATATCAGGATAAAATTGTTTGGAAGAAGCCCGAAGGATATATAAGGATTAGTAAAAGAAGCGGCGTGATGATCCAGCATCCTTATCCGATGTATTATTACCCAGATAATATTTATGAAGAAATTGTGATATTCAGAAAGCCCGGGAAATTTGATAAAAGCAGTATTCCAGAAACTATTAGTAAGAAGTCCAAGATAGATATAAATAAGTTCCAGATTGAGAAGTGGTACCTTAGCATATGGGATATTAAAAATGTGTTGCCACATGAAAAGTGGAGCAAATACACAGCCGCATTCCCAGAGGAGCTTGTAGAGAGACTGATAAGACTCTACAGCTATTGGGGCGAGACAGTATTAGATCCCTTCCTAGGAACAGGTACCACATGTGCAATTGCTAAGCAACTTGGAAGGAATTGCATAGGCTACGAGATAGACTTGGAGCTCAGGGAAGCCATAGAAGAAAGACTCGGCACCAAAGTAAAAAGCTTAGTACATGATATCTCTTTTGAGTTAATTGTCAGAGATGATGCTAAGAGATTAAGAACAACATTAAGAAAGGAGATAGAAAAAAGGTTAAAATAAATAGGACACTAACTTCTAACTTTCATTACAGATCTACTACGTAATTCTTAATAGTAGCCTTAGAATTCATTAACCTTGGAATTCTCATAGGCTCATCAAAAAACTTTCATTAACTCTTTTTTGAATAAACTTTTAGTGTATAAATCTATAATATCAGATCCGACATTTTTAAATAACTAAATCTTATAGGATATAAACATGTTATCAAGTTTAGGACGTGTAACTTGGATCAAAAGATTTCCTGTTGATTCATTGCAAATATATTTTGCGGCATCTCTAGAAATACAAGAGGAACTCATAAGACATGAATTTTTTGTCCCTAAGAGCTCCAAGAGAGAGATTATTATGCCCATTCCACTTATATATTCTAACTTTCGAGGTTGGATCAAACATAAGAATCCAATAACAATGGAGAGACTAATACCACCTGAGTGGTTTGGATATGCACCACAACAGCCACATTGGAGGGAAATTAGGGGAGATAATAAAAAAGCTTATGAGATACCTGATGAGGAGGTATACGTTAATATAGGTGTGTTAAACAGTAAACTAGTCTTTGACTTAGATATTATTAGATATCATCTTGAAAGAACCTCTATTAGAGGTATTAATCCTGAGAAGTGGGTCAACTGGATTATGTTTTACATAAGCATTGAATACATTGATGAATTAATTGATTTACTTAGCAATTATCTTTCTAGAACCAAGCAAGAAGTATTTAAATCATTAATAAGAGAGATTCAGCAAAACGGTAAAGAGATAACATATTATGCTCAAGTTCCTGTGGAAGATTTTAGTTTCTGTCTTGGTTGCTTTGATCTGGGTCTACAATACATTTATGCTAAAGCAATAGAGCATTGCCAAGTAAAACCATCCCTAGTAATGTGTAGAAATATTAAAGAGACAGTAGATTCACTGAAACTAAGGTTAAAGTACAATTTCTCCATAAATACTTTCGCTAAAGTAGGTATAGCTAAAATATCAGGGAAGAGACCACAGATAATGATTAAACTCGCGTCTACAGGACCTATAAAAACTATTCAGGGAATACTTAAACCACAAATTGAGGGTAAAGCGCGTGGAGAACTTGTTTACTGTAATCACAAAGATAGAAGGCAATACGTAGTCTTAAGCTTAAATCACTTCTATACAGCATTGGTAACGAGTAAGAGCTATATAGATAGACTGTCATAATTAACTTTAATGATGCGACAAAATATATGATATGAACAACCTTATGAATAAGTTTTAATACAAAAACTTCCCAAGTTTCATATTCCTAGAGAATGGTATCTCTTAATGTTCTTAGACCTTGTAACACTACAAATAAAGTTTTCATTGCAATACTTTAAAACATCTTTTATGAAGAGTGTATAGTAAGCATTTTTCTTTGATGAGCAAAATTTATTTGATTTTGTTTATATTATATTCGCTCATAAATATGATATTTTAAGTCATTGACCTTAATGTGTTTCTCACTTGGCTATTTCGATCAATGTTTATTAATATTTCACTTTGAAGAGTCAAGTCTTTTTAGTGTTATGAGATGCTAGTTGTGACATTAGATGATAAAGAACCATCACATGTAGGGAAACGTAGAGCTTTTTTAGACGGGTTGATGCTAATTTTGTTAAGTTTTCTGATTCATTTCCATATAACAGTCTTATAGACTTTATTTGAGATTGTGCTTTATGGTTTTCTGAGGTTTTAGGAGTTGTATACTGGTCTTAGAATTATTCTTGTAGGATTTATTTTCTTGAAGGTCTTTTTAGGGTTTCGAAGTTTAGTTATTAGTTAAGTGTTAAAGGTATCACTAACCTTAATTTTTATTTTAAGGATCAGATTCTTAATTGTTATTGTATGTGGAATTATGATGGGAGGAATAGAGTTATATTTTTTATTTTAATAAATGTAATTGTGCAACAAAGATGTGTTATATGTGGTAGGGGAAGTGATAAGGTTTTAATATATAAAGGGGTTTGTCTAGATTGTTTTCTGCATGAAACTAAGATGTTTATTTTTAAGGAGAGAAATGTTCATTTTACTCTTTGTCCGGTTTGTGGTGATCATATTTTTAAGGGTAAGTGGAGGCGTTCTGACGATCCTGTTATGTTAGAGAGTGATTTAAAGGCTATCATACTTTCTAATATTAGAGTTAATATTAATGGCGAGATCGTGGGTTTTGAATTTAAAGGTGATGTTATTAAATTCATTACGAATCCAGGTAATCGTAAAATTGATGTGGGTGTTAAGGTAAAATTGCATGATTATGGTGTGGTTGTTGAGCGTGATATTTATACGTATGTGAATATCGAGCATAAGTTATGCGATAGGTGTTTGAATGAAATTTCTGGTAATTATGAGGCAATCTTACAAGTGCGTGGTAATATTAGTAGGGAGGAGATGAATAGGTTATACTTAACGGTCTCTAAATCGCTTGAAGCTGCATATAAATCAGGTCGTGATTATAGGCTTATAGATCAAAAGGAAGTTAATAATGGTGTAGATTTTTATTTTTCATCATATAATGAGGCTGTGAGGGCTGCTAAAGAGCTTAAAAAACAATTTGGTGGAAATATAAGGGAGACTAGAAAATTAGTTAAAGTGAAGGGAGGAAGACGGATAACACGACATACACTCTTATTGAGAATAACTGAAGATTAATTTTCTTTATTGTAGGAGTGCAATCCTTTAAGGTTATTAAGTTATCTAAACATTCGTTCATTTTAGAGAACTAAAAATTTAAATTTTAGTTCATTTGAATATACTTATGCGATTAGAAGATTTGTTAATATTATTGAATGAATGGTGGAGAACTAAAAGTGTTAGTAGTGATAGATTAAAAGAGTATAAAAGGGATGTTTTTGAAGAATTGGTGGGATTACTTAATTATAGACAAATAATAATCTTATCTGGTTTACGAAGAGTTGGGAAGAGTACTTTAATGTTTCAGCTTATTGATTATATACTTAAGAATGTATCTCCTGAAAGGATTTTATATTTTTCTTATGATGAAAAAATTGAGGATATAGTAAGCATTCTTAATAGTTTTCAAAAGATTACTGGAACTGATTGGAAAAAGAGTGACATATTTGTTTTTCTAGATGAGATACAAAAATTAAGAGATTGGGGAGCTAAAGTAAAAATAATTTATGATAATTTTCCAAGAATAAAATTTATAGTTTCAGGTTCCGCCTCAATGAAAATGGAGAAGGAAGCATTAGATAATTTGGCTGGCAGGTATTTTATTGTGGATGTTGCTCCATTATCTATTAAGGAGTATTTTGAATTAAAAAATAATGTTAAGATTGATAAATATGAACTTTATAGAAATGATCTTAAGATTGAACTAGATAACTATTTCAAAAAGCCATTTCCAGAAATTGTAAATTGGAGAGAGGAAAGACGAATTTATGAATACGTAAAGGAGAGTATTATATCAAAGATTTTAAAAATGGATTTACCGGATATTTTTGAAAATGTTAATACTAGATTATTAATGAGTTTGGCTGAAATATTCTTTACGAATCCTGGTATGATATTAAATGTTGATTCACTCTCTAAAAGTTTAAGGATACATAAAAGTACTCTAGAGCGGCATATATTTCTGCTTGAGTTCTCAAAATTAATAAGAATTGTAAAGAATTTTAGAGTTTCTCTTGTTTCTGGTTCAAGAAAGCTAAAAAAGGTCTATCCAATTGATGTTTCTCTAGTTTTTCCATTTAATCCGAATATTGATAAAGATAAGATATTTGAATGTGCTGTAGCTTCTAAAATAAACGCGGAATATTATTGGAGGGAAGGCAATAAAGAAGTGGATTTCATTTTTAAAGGAAATAAAATAATCCCAATTGAGGTTAAAGCTAAAAATATGTTAGATAATAATGATTTAAAAAGTATTCAATACTTTATGAAAAAATTTAGTGTTAGTGAGGGGTTAATAGTATATGAAGGTGATACAAAAGAATTAAAAAATGGTTTAAGATTTGTAAATATATTGGATTTTCTTTATAAAGATTTTTTCGTGTAAATGAATTTTTAGGTAAATAATATATGTATGTTTTGATAATTAGAAGTGATTGATATGAGCAAAAAGGATGATTCCTCTGGAGAGGAGTTACGAATACCTATGGAGGGAGAAGTTGTAGGTGTTGTTGTTCAATTGCTTGGATATGATAGAGCTAAGGTAAAGTGTGATGATTTAGAAACTCGTGTGTGTCGTATACCTGGTAAATTTAAGAAGAAGGTTTGGATTAGAGAGGGTGATTATGTACTTGTTGCACCATGGGATTTTCAACCTAAAACTAGAGGGGATATAATTCATTATTATACTAAGGATGATGTTAGAAAGCTTGTTGAAAAAGGTTATATTAAAAACATTAAACCTGGTTAATATCCGGTAATTTTATTAAAAACGATCCACGGATCTTCAACACTCACTTTTAAGAATTTAAAGTACCGTGTTATATTAGTTATATCACGTAATAAATATTCTTCAGCCATCGGATGATTATTACGTACGCTTTGTCCAAGATCTATTATAACTAAATCACCATCAAAGTTCATTATATTAAATTCTGAAAGATCCGAGTGAACTATTTTCGCTATTTTATAAAGTCTTTCAATATAATTTATAATTGTTTTATATGCATTTTCTGGATCATCAGGTGGTAAATCTTTAAGGAGTGGGGCTGGTCTTCCTTGCCAACCTATAAATTCCATTACAAGTAGGTTCTTATAATAAGCAATTGGGCGTGGTACTCTTACATTCGCATTGTATGCACGTGTAAGATTTGAAAATTCGCGCTTACACCATTCATATATAACCCAGCGGTAACCTTTTCGATAACTTTTTATCATCTCATCATCTAAATATTTTTTAATGCCTTTTCTAAATTCTGCTGACGAAGTTAAATAAATCTTTACTGCCAAATCCTTACCTTCAGGAGATATAGCCCAATATATTCTCGATTCTTTTCCTGATGCTACAGCTCCATTAAAGTGATCTATAACCTTCTTTCTAATTAAGTCGTACGCTGCCATTACTGTTGAGCCATCAAACACTTCCTCTAATGTTTTAAAAAATTCAGAGTCTTTCGCATACTTCTCATCGCGTTTCTTGTTTTTAGGTGGTAGCATCAGTTATGTTAAATAAAATGAGATATATATTGTTCACATTATACTTGATGGCGTTGTTCATTGACTTTATATTCTCTTTCTTTAGTAGCTATATAATAAATGCTTCTTCTTAAATCTCTTACATCTGGCTTTTTCAGAACCATGCCACGTTTAAGGAGTATTGAGAGTGCGTGTCTTACTGTACGTGAAGATAAACCAGTTTTCTTCACTATATCTATTTGTGATAATGGGCCCTCATATTCTATACTTTTAAGAACTAATCGAGCACTTGGGGGTATTCTCATAAGTTTCTCGATACGATGTATTTCTCTAATAGTTCTTAATCTCTCAGATGCCATTTTAAATCTGACAATACTTAATGGTAATCCAGTTTTTATTTCAACTTTATCAATGACTTTTTCTCTATAAACACCATCAATAATAACTTCCCTTTCATATCTGCTACTCATATCATAGATTTCAATAATAGAGTCACTAGGTATTACTAAGGGACGTCTTGCAGAATCCATAGAATTTACTGATACGACCACTAACACATTGGCACCAGATAGGACTAGAGGTCCTCCAGCAGACATAGCGTATGCAGATGAGCCCATTGGTGTTGCTATTATAACACCATCAGAATAATCTCTGAAAAGAACCTTCCCATTAACAGAAAATGTATACTCCATTAGTGTAGCGCTGCGAACAGGAAATACACAGACATCATTAAGTGCATAAGGGGCATTCTTTCCATCAATTTGTACTGATAATCTTAATGCTCTCTCTAGAATGTAATCACCATCGATAATTTTTAAAAGAACCTTATCAAAATTCTCTATACTACCTTCACAATAAAAACTGGGAGTATTAACATCGCATAAACCTATAATTGGAACATCAACAAATTTTATACTTTGAACTGTTTTAAGAAACTCTCTATCACCGCCAACTATAGCTACCAAATCTGGCTTTTCTTCAGGAATTTCATTGCCTTGAAGAATTACATCAATTTTCACATTAAGTTTACTAGCTTTATGTTTTATAATCTCGTGCATATTCTCAAATTTCAATTTTAAATCGGCTGGAACTATGAATAGTACTTTAAACATCCTACATTAAATTTCAAAATAACTTATATAAATCTATTTAACAAAGCTTTTAAAAGTCTAATAGAATGTTATGAAGCAATGATTCGCATCAGGTAAGGTTTTGATCTTTTTTATGTTATGTGTGAAGAACAATTCATTATCGGAAAAATATGATTATTGGTAAATATAATGGTTTAGGATTAAGGTGGCGGGCCCGGCGGGATTTGAACCCGCGACCTACGGCTTAGAAGGCCGCCGCGCTGTCCATGCTGCGCCACGGGCCCCTTATATTATGTGATAAAAGGAGTATTTTTATTTTAAGCTTTGTTTATGATTAAAATTTATGAAAATTATTCTACGTAAATTGCTGGTTTAAATGGTAATGCTCTTGCAGATTTTTTAGTTGGATCATAGATATTAGGATTATCTTCGGAATCTATTATTAGATCTGCATTAAATTCTCCTTTTATAAGTTTTTTCATTGATTCTAATGCTTCTTTATCAATTACTTTTGATTTATCTATCATTTTCTTATGTAATTCGCTAAGTGTCCAGTACGTCTCTATGAACTTATTTATGAATGATACTAATGTTTTACTCATCGCTTTATATGTAGGTTCTTTCATGAGGTCTTTTATCAATGATCTTGGATCTGAACCAGTAGAGAGTTGTTTGCCAATTATTGATGCTATTTGATATTTCCATTCTGACGGAAGGTAGACGTAAATTTTTGAGATTTTTGCTGTATATTGTGTAAGTATTGTGTTGATATCCTGTATGATTATTTTTACTTGTTCTTCAATTAATTCGCTTGTTTCATCTATTAATTTATTATTTGGTTCTGGCCATTGTGCTAAGCTTACGTATCCCTTATTTCCTAAATGTTCCCATAATTCTTCAGCAATAAATGGCGTGAATGGTGTGATTAATTTTATCCATGTTTCAATAAATTCTTTAAGTACACTTTTATTTGGTATTTCAGTTCTTCTTAAATACCATTTTAAATCGTTCCATACTTCGTATACTGCGGTAACGGTTGCATTTCTTAATTTAAAGTTTTCCATGTATTCTGTTACTTGCTTTATCCTTTTTTGAAGTGTACTGAGAAGCCATTTATCTATTGGTCTAATTTCTAAGTTATCAATTTTTTTGTTTTCTTCTATTATATTAAATATCATAGTATAAAGTTTTTTAATGTTTTCTAAGGTTTCATTAACACCCTTATCAGACCAGTCTGGGTCATCTAAATCTTCTGCTGCACTCAGCATAAAAAGTCTTACTGCATCACTTCCATACTTATTAACAGCATCTGAGATTGTAACTATTATGCCCTTTGATTTTGAAAGTTTTTGCCCATTAATAGTTACGAATCCATTAGCTGCAATTCCGCGAGGCCACATATTTTTTTCAAATAGTGCAACATGATGAAATATGAAAAATGCTAAATGATTTGATAAAAGATCTTTTCCTGAGACTCTCATATCTACTGGATACCAGTAAAGTATATCTTTTCTTATACGTTCTATGAGATTTGTGTCTATTCCAGTTTCTTTTGAGACTTGTTCAACATTTCCTTTTCCTAATACTACATAATCAAAAAATGTATCATTAAGCTTATTGGGATCAAGAACTCCCTCATTAATGTATTTGCTTATCATGTAAAATACCATGTATATTGTTGAGTCACTGAGTGGTTCAATTATCCATTCTTTAGCCCATGGTAATGGTGTTCCTAACCCTGAACGTCTAGCACATGCTTTATCTTCAAGCCAATCTATAGTGTTAAGTAACCAATTACGCGCATCTTCTGGATATACATTCATTGACATTACGCATTCTCTAGCCTTTGATTTCCATCCAGCATCTGAGTATTTAAGGAACCATTGATCATTAAGAATTTTGACTATGCATCGTGTACCACATCTACAAATCACAGGTTCTGTAAGATCATAAAGGTAATCGATTATATGTTGAGAATATAAATCATTCACGACACGTTCTTTTGCATCTTTAACTAACAGATTTGCGTATTTTCCGCAATTTTCTTTCATCATGCCTTTATGAAACTCTTCTTTATAAATAATTCTTGTAGCCTCTTCTGCTTTAGGATCCATTTGATCGCTTACATTCATTTTATCTACAATTTCTATAGCAGGATATTCACCAAAACCTTCTATACGAATTATTGAGATCGGAGTGATTTGATCTATTATATTTGGATCCAGATTATTTTTAAGTAATTCTTTTTTATTTTTAAGATCTCTTAATGCAAGCCAATCATATGGTGCATGTGCTGGAACACTATAAACAACACCAGTTCCAATCCATGGATCTACAAAAGATGCTGGAAGTATGTAAATTTTTCTATTATTAATCGGTTCCATTACTGTTTTCCCTATAAGTTCTTCACCTTTTATTTCCTTTATTAGTACGACTGATCTATTTTGCTCTGTAAGTTTTTGAATTGTTTCTTTACTCACAATCCATTGCTCATTATTAACCTTGCAAACCGCATAAGTAGCATTAGGATTTATCCAAATGTTTGTAACGCCAAATATTGTTTCAGGTCTGAATGTTGCTGCTACTAAATATGTATCATTCATTTTAAATTTCATTAAATAATATTTTTCAGGACTTACACCCTCACCAGCTAATCTATCATGATCACCAGTTGGACTTTGATCCCGAGGACACCAGACTACTGGATGACTAGCTATTGTTATATAATTCATGGATCTTAATTTTCTAAATTGCCACTCTACAAATTTATTGAACCCTATATTATAACTGGTTGTTGTAAATTCTCTTCTCCAGTCTATACTTAATCCAAGTCTTTTAAGATCATGCTTACCTCTTTGAGTATAATATTGCGCAACATATACGGGATCTGTAAATTTCTGAACTTCTTCAGGAGGCACTTTATCAATATTTAAAATTACATGAAGCATTGCTGAATCTTTTGCTATAATTCTCTTTACCATACCCGTAATTGGTTCACCGGTCCAGTGCCAAGCCCATGGATATAATACATTATAACCTCTCATTCTTTTATATCTTGCATAAGTATCAGCTCTTATTGATGTATATAAATGACCAGTATGAAGCGGCCCGCTCATGTAAGGGAATGGGAATGTTATTAAGAATTTTTTTCTATTATCAGGTTCTGGTTCAAATATCTTATCTCTTTCCCATCTTTCTAACCATTTTTCCTCAATTACTTTAAAGTCATATTTTTCAGACAATTTTCATTAACACCTCCCTTACATTCCTTAATGCTTGTTCAATATTTTCGGATTCTGTCCCTCCTGCTTGTCCTAATTCAGGTTTTCCTCCTCCACCACCACCTATATGTCTTCCGATAAGTTTTGCTAAATTTCCAGCATTAACTCCTAATTTTACAGCATTTTTTCCAGCAACAACAACTACGCTAATTTTTTGTGTTCCAGTTATTAGAATAGCAACAGCTGTCGGTTCTCTTTTTATTATTTCATTTCCTATAAATATTATATCATCAGTAATTAATCTTTTATCCATGAATGTGATAAATTTAATTAGACCTATTGAAGATGCTTTTTTTAATAAGTCATTTACTATACTCTCCGCATATAAAAGACGTAAACGTTCTACTTCATTTCTATTATTCTTCAGTTCATCAATCACTTTTATTGTGCTCTCAATTACTTTCTCTTCACTAGTTTCTAATGTTGACGCAATATTTTTAATTGTGTTGTCCATTTCTTGGAATTTTTTAAGTGTTTCATTACCAGCAACGAAAATTAATCGTTCTACACCATCTTGAATCCTATCAACTTTTACAATCTTTATTAATCCTATTTCTCCAGTTCTTCTCACATGAGTTCCCCCATCCGCTTCATGGTCAAACTTTCCAATACTTACTACTCTTATAACACTGCCTGGTAAAACTCCTCCTTGATATAATATAAATCCATATTTGTTTTCAGCTTCACGTCTATCAATGAATCTTGCAGTTACTCTCATATTTGAAAGTACTACATTATTTGCAATTTCTTCAATTTTCATTAGTTCTTCTTTCGATATTCTTTTATAATGAGTTATGTCTAGTCTTGCGTATTCTGGTGATACGTAAGAACCCGCCTGCCAAACATGATTACCTAATACTTTTCTTGCTGATGCAATCATTATATGCACAGAAGTATGATGACGCATTAATGCTAGTCTGCGCTTCCAATCTATTATACCTTCTATTGTTTGTCCTATCATATTATTGTCAATTTTGTCATCAATATAATGAACTATTACTCCATGACCATATTTTTGAACATTTATAACCTTTACATGTTTTCCATTTATATTAATAATACCGGTATCTGAAATTTGTCCACCACCTTCAGGGTAGAAGGCAGTCTGATCCAATATTAGTCCATTCTCAATTATACCTATAATTTTTGCTTTAAATCGGTTTAAGTATTGATTTTCATAATACAGTGTTCGTGTTGCTGGAAATCGACTTACATCTGGTTCTCTTATAACTTTAGCCATTGGCTTAAGATGTTTTGATGAAATCATCGAATAGAAATTATTTGGTATCTCTACACTTATTCCTTCCTTTTTTGCAAGTTCAGCTACTAGATCAGGATGTATACCATGAGAATCATAAAGTTCAATTAGTTTATTAGTTTCTAATGGTTTACCAGATTTTTTTATTTCTCTAATAGTTTTTGTAACTTCTGATATGCCTCTTGAGATAGCTTCCTCATATTTTTCCTCCTCAATTTCAGCCATTTCGAGTACGTGTTCCTTATTCTTTAGCACATTTGGGAATTGTGTGTGCCAATAATCTATTTGCCAAGAAAGTAAATCCTTTAAACTTATGTCAAGGTTTAAGTATTTTAGATGTCTTAATATTTTTCTGGCAATAAGTCTCCCTAAATATCCTTCACCACTATTTGATGGTACAAGACCATCTGATAACATAAATAGTAATGATTTTGTGTGATCAAGAATTGCATATATTGATTCAACCTTAGTTAAAATTTCTACAGTCTCATCAACATTTAATCCTAGGTTCTTAGCCATTAAGATTTTCATATCTTTAGGACTATACTTATCACTTAATAATAATGCTGAGTGTTTTGCATGCTCTTCTAATAAATCTCTACCAGGATTTATATTAGCTTTAGAAAACATTTTGGTAAGAAGTGGTCCATAAATACTGTGAAATGCGCTGGGTGCTCCTTGCGACATCCATGTAAAACGTTCAATACCATATCCTGTATCAACAATTTTTAATGGAAGCTCTATATATCTTCCATCCTCAGTTACAATATACTGCATGAATACTAGCGTTGCAATTTCAAGACCTCTATAAATAACCTCGAAATCAGGTCCAGCATTACCTCCACCTTCCCAAACACCCTCCTTATATGTAATTTCTAAAGGATCGATACCAAGAACTTCAGTAGCAAATTTATGGAAGAATCTCACTGTTTCATCTTTCCAATAAATCTTTTTATTAGGATAGTTAAATGCATGATGACCTCCCATTTCAAAAATTGATAAATGTCTACCAGCTGTCGCTCCTACATGGTCAAGATCCAGTAATCTAATACATGGTTGTGATATTACTAAAGGATTAGCAGGGGGTGGTACACTCCCACTAGTCACAAAAGGTTGAAATACTGCTATACTAGCTATAGTAAGATAAAGATCTTCACGCCATCTAGCTACTACAGGATAGGGTTTAATGATTTCATGACCATTTGCCTCAAAAAATTTAAGAAATGTGTTTCGCATTTCTTGAAGATCATAACTCTTTGAAAAATTCCTCTTACCAATAAATGTATATGGATCACAAGGAGCTTCTCCACACGTTTTACGATTTTTATCAAGAGTCCAAAAGTATGTTCCACAAGATGGACATTTCCTTCTAACAAATCCCATTTCTTTAAAAAATGGTATTTCATATTCTTCTACACTAAACTCCATAATATCACCTACTACACTAAGGTTACCCTACTTAATTGATACAGATAAATATAAAAGTTTAATAAATAACTATTGCTTATCCTCTTTACTTTTAACCAAAGAGTGCTTCCAATCCCTGAGCCATTGCCTCCTCAGAAACCTCCTCTTCCTTCTCTTCTTTCTTTTCAGCTTTCTTTTCCTCTTTAGTGCCAGCTTCAGTTGATGCTGCCGCAGGAGCTGCTGTTGGCGCAGCATATACTGGTGCAGCAGCCTTTATTGCTTCATCGATATTTACTTCTTTTAGTGCACTCACTACTGCTTTGATCCTTATTTCATCTACATTTGCACCAGCTGCTTGAAGTACATTCTTTAAGTTTTCTTCATTAATTTCTTTTTTAGCTGAATGTAAGAGGAGGCTTGCATATATGTACTCGATATCATTCACCCCCTAACTACATATTTTCAAAATACACTTAGATTTAAATTCTTCGCATAGATAAGATGTTCAAATAATAATAAAGTTATTGTGAGGGATTAATTTATTGGTACTAATTTTGCTAAGGTTTTAGCTCTTGTTTCAGCTATTGCGAGGAGTAATGGTAATGTTTCTTTGGTTAATATTGATGCATTTAATGCTAGGTTAAGTGCATTAGAGTGTGCTATGTTAATTAGTATTGGGATAGTTTCTTTTATTGGATATGCACTGTTTATGGCTAGGTTGAACGCGCTAATATAACCTTCTTGTATTTGCTTCTTAGTATTTTCTAGATCTATCTTAAGATTCTCTTTTGTTATCACATGACCATTAAAGTATACTGCTTTTAATGTTAATCCTTTAAGCATGGGTTTTATACCTAACTTATTTAGTATTTCTACTGCATCGCTACTAATTGCTTCTCCTTTTTTAACTATTATTGTATCTTTAGTTACTACTATTGCTCCCTCCTCAATTTTTGTTGGTATTTTTAATTTTCCAAATTTACTAAGTATTGGTCCGGGAGCAAATCCAGTATTGCCAGCTGGTATTATTATATCAGCGGGTGCTATATCACCGGGTTTTGCTTCGCTCGGAACCATGTTACGTTCTAAGAATAAGCTTAATTCGAATGGATTCATGTCGGTAAATATGAAAATGTTTTGTCCTTGTAGGAATTGTTTCAATTTTTCATATTCTTTATCTGATAAAGCTTGTTTAAAGGCTATTCCGAATAAAGTATTTTTTGTGACTTTCATAAATGCTTTTCCTCTTAACTTTGATCGTAATAGTTGTAGTTCATGAGAACCTACTTTGGTTAGATCGCCTATTCCAATTATATTATATTTTTTAATGTATTCCTTTATTTCATTAATTATTTTAGCTTTTTTCTCCTTTGATTTTACGGCTGTTATTGCTATTGCCATATTTCATATCACCTTTTTTCAAATTCTTTAACATCAATTTTTAAAGGTTCACTCATTGTTCCTTTAATATATATTGATCTAAAATTTTGTGGAAATTTAAACTTTTTCTCTAGTGCTGAAAGTACTGCTTTAATGTTTTCTATTATTTGTTCATTTGGCATACCCTCTTTTCCCACTATTACACTAATTACAGGCTGATCTTTTAATCTTATTCGTACGCTTTTTCTTAATCGCGTTATAATATCAGATATATTAGTGTTAGGCTGTAGAACTTCTGGGGCCTTGCCTCTTGGTCCTAAGTAGGGTCCTAGCACTCTACCTACAACGGGCATTAGATCTGGTTGCGCTAAGAAGAAATCATATTCACGTGCAATCTTTTTTAATTCTTTTTTATTTCCTGCAAGCTGCTCTAATTCTGCTCTTCCAATTATTAAATCAGCTCCAGCCTCACGCGCTTTTATTGCTATATCTCGCTCTGCAGCAACAAATATTTTGACTTTTCTGTTAGGTATTTCATAAGGTAATAGGACAGTTTCTCTAATTCTATTTTCTGGTTTCTTGAGATCAATATCTCTTAAGTTAACAATTAGCTCTATTGATTGTTTAAAATTTCTCTTCGTAAGTTTTTCATTCATAATTTTAACGGTTTTCATTAGGACTTCAGTTTTTGCAAAAGACATTAACTCTCACCAGCTTCATATTTACTTATCAGATCATCAAAACGACCTTCATTAACCATTCTTATCACTTCTCTTGGATCACGATTTTCTACCTTAATACCAAGACTTAAGCATGTTCCCAATATTTCTTTAGTAGCTGATTTTAAATTTTTAGCCAGCATATCTGGCATTTTTATTTTAGCAATTTTAATCACTTGCTCAATTGATAAATTACCAATACTTTTTGACGGATTTTCAGCACCTTTTTCAGCTTTTAATTCCTTAAGAAGTAAGGCTGCTGTTGTAGGTATTCCTACTGTTACTTTAAACTCCTTTGTATCTAAATTAATTATCACTTCAACTGGTACTCTCATGCCTGCAAAATCTTTTGTTAAACTATTAATTGTATTAACCACATCCATTACATTAACACCTAATGGACCTAAAGCTGGACCTATAGGAGGACCACCAGTAGCTTTTCCACCATCTATTATGAATTTTAAAGTCTTTTCATTTGGCATTTTGTCACAACCTCTTTATGATTACTTACTCTTACTTATTATTTTAACTGAGTCAGCAGACATGGTAAGAGGAAAGGTAAATGATACATCTTTCTCTGTTAACATAACAGTCACTTCATTCTTTGCTTTATCAACACTTACTACTTTAGCTTTCATGCCCTTAAATGGACCTGCAGTAATCTCGACCTCAAATCCAGGCTCTATAGCACTAGCAGCAATTTTAGTTTGAAGAAGATGTTCAATCTCTTCATAAGGTATTAATGTAGGTGAACCAGCTTTCACATGACGTAATCCATAAAACATTTTACCAGCATCAAATGAATTATTAGCCTCAACAAATACATAAGAACGTACCTCACTTAATACTAATACTGATGCAATACTACTTGATTGTAATTCTTGCGACTTAGAATACCTTAAATCGGCCGTGAACGCTGTTCCTAACTCTTGACCAGTAGATATTTTTATTGCAAAGAGTCTAGTAGGCATAGACTTGCTTTCTTGTGTTGCTTGACTTTTATCAGTATCTTGTTTTGACAATATTACCACCATCCTGATTTCCTACCCTTATAATACACTATAAAATAAACTACTATAACAAAACCTGCTAAACCCCAAGTTACATAAGGTGAAGAATAGAATCTAAAGTTTACAAAAGCAAGTGCAATAAGCTGTATACTAAAAGAATAAAGACCTACTATAGCTAAACCAATTAAAACTATTTTAAACAATAAACTGAACTCATCCCACGTAGGCTTTACAGTAACTGATAAGATATTCCTTGCCGAATTTATTATATCCCTTAACTTCATACCTATTTCAAGAAATACTTAAAAACCAATTATATAAATTTATGGTTAATAGTGATGTTATTTATAATTTCAGTTAAGAAAGTTTATCAATATGAATAGAGGGAAGCTTTACATCAATGAGGACTTATACCTATAATCTTTAGTATTTCATATTGAAACCCCCACAACTAAAGTCGGGAAATTCTCGCTCTTGCTCCTAAAGTAGGATGAGATAGATCATCATGATTATTATCTTATATTTAGATTTATCAGCATTTCATCCCAGAACTCTGGGCTTTCTTGCTGAGTATTCATAGTAAGAGTATATAAAAAGGTAAATTTAAATATAAGCTAAGAGAGAAATATTTTATGAAAAATATGAAAAATAAATTAAAAATAATGAAATTTATTGTAATTAGTATACTAATATTGCTGATAATTTTCTTTCCTTATGTTGAAAAGTTTATACAAGGTTTGATAAAATCTTTTGAGCCACGTGGAATAATGCTGTCATTTGTAGACGCGTACGGAAATCCTATAAATGACGCGCGAATATATATTGAGATTGATGGTATATCGCCACCAATTTTGAATGAATATCTTGTGAGAGTTTATTTAGGTTTTGCGAGTGGAACAATTATTTTAGACCTTAATAATGCTAATTTCAGCAGAGTTGTTCATGCATGGGTTAATTTCTTTAAATCAAAAGGTGATGAGAAGGGTTATGAGGTTGGCTTGCTTATATCAACATGGGTAATAGATAATAATGATAACGTTATTGCATATAAGGATGAAACTGTAACGTATAATCCATTTGAAATATTAAAAGGTGAGAAAATAATTCATACGGTAACAATAAGCATAGAAAAAACTATTATAAGAAAACAACCAGTTGAAGCATCATGTGGACCAACATTTTATTGGGAGATATACCAGCCATTTAGCTATTCAAAGTATGGAAAAATACCATTATTAACAGTTTACAATGATCTACTTACTAGCGGAACGCTCGAAACATCTATAAGTATTGATGTAAGTTATAAGTCTATATTCGGTATAAGCATTGGTTATGGTGTTGACATTATCAGTAAAGTTTATTCGGGACAAACACCATCAATAAGTGTTACTATAGAAGGAAGTTCTATTGAGGGTTATTTTTATTATTATGACGGACATTATGTTGGTCCTTACCGTACTTTTTGGACATGGATAAATGGTACGATCTCTCATTTACATGAAAGAGAAGTTAAGTATTGTACATTAACTGGGGCAAAATCATATACCGGTAATGAAAGAATATTAGATTATATATCTTCTGTAGATGCTATCGATACTAATACTGGAAAGAAAATTATTGGTGGAGATGAAATCTTCACAGGTTCTCCAAACTATATAATTAATGCATATTATTATAGCTTAAAAGGATTTATAAAGTACGGTCCATATTATTTAGAAGTAAATGATTACAGAACATGGAGAGCATTAATCAACACTTCAGGACAAATGAGTATTAATCTTGGAATTGCTCTTCCCGTTGGTGCTATGATAGCTCTCACCCTTGAATCACTAGGAGTGCCTGAGACCTATCTCATTTTAATAGCAGGGTTAACAGCTAGTATATATCAGTATTCTACTACAAGTATAGAAGTGGGTGGTGGAATTAAGAATTGGGGAAATAGTGTTTCTGATGGGCCTTATAGTCCTGTTAATATATATGAAAATATTTATATGTATGCTACTTCATATACTTATAATGATGGAAAAATCCCATCATTACTAGTAATTTCAATGTGACTGCTCTAAAGTTCTTAATTATGAACTTATTAAGAGCTTTGTTCAGCTGAACTTAACTGTCCATACGTAGAAATATCAAAAATCTTTATGAACAAAATAGGGTCTTGAATTTGATTATGAAAAGTGTATTTGATTATTGAGAAAACATTTAATGTATCTTTCTGCATAATATTTTTCATGGGATATTAGGGTAAAGTTTCATTTTCAGGATATCTATATGGTTGTTTAAATTTTCATTTTAAATTTATAGAATTTAAGTTATTATTATAATCTTATGCAATTTTTATTAATTTAAGATGTGTGTTATGTGTACTATAATAATAATGATAATAATGCTTTTTCTGTATGTAATCGATTTTCTGCTTGGTCATATACTACACTTCTAGAACTATAAACTACACTGGCTGTGACTTCTTCTCCTACATGCCAGGGTCCACAATGCATAAAAATTGCTTTATCGTTTGCTTTATTAAAAAGTGTATCGTTTACTTGGAAGTCTTTAAATATCTTTAATCTTTGTTCTCGTTCACTTTCCTTTCCCATTGAAACAAAAACATCAGTATAAACTATATCTGCTTCATTTACTGCTTCTGATGGATCATTACCTATTAATATTTTAGACCCGCTTATAGATGCATAATTATTTGCTTTTTTGATTATTTCAGCATCTGGTTCGTAACCTTTTGGGGATGCGATTGAAATGTGCATTCCTGTCATTGATGCGGCTATTAATAAACTGTGCGTCACATTGTTATTCCCATCACCTACAAACGCTAATTTTAAGCCTTTTATTTTACCAAAATGCTCTTTTATTGTCATTAAGTCTGCTAATGCTTGACATGGATGATGTAAATCGCTTAACGCGTTTATTACTGGTTTTTCAGAGTATTCAGCCATTTCTATTAAATCTTGGTGTTTGTACACTCTAGCAACTATAGCATCAACATATCTACTTAATACTCTAGCAGTATCCATTATACTTTCGCCTCTGGAGAGTTGGAGTTCATTCCAGCTCAAGTATATGGCTCTTCCACCAAGCTGATTTATAGCTACTTCAAATGAAACACGCGTTCTTGTTGACGGTTTTTGGAATATGAGTGCTATTGTTTTACCATTTAATAAATTATGGTTTGTTAGACCCTTCTTACTCATTTCTTTTATTTTTATCGAGAAATCTATCAAGCTTAAAAGTTCCTCAGGTTGTAATTCCATCATTGTTAAAAAGTCTCTACCTTTAAGGTTTAACATGATAAACCCCAATATTTGAACTTATTAGTTATTCATAAATGCATCGTTACTTAGGGAAGAATCTCTCTATTAACCATTCTGGTTTAAAATCTATTAAATCATCGTATTTTTGTCCAACACCAAGATATAATAGTGGTTTCTTTATTGCATAAACAATAGATACTGCAGTACCACCTTTTTCATCTGCATCAATTTTTGTTAATATTGAACCTGTAAGTGGAACATAATTATTAAATTTTAGAGCTTGGTCAAGTGCATCGTTTCCAGCTAATGCATCACCAACAAATATTGTAGCATTAGGATTTATTACTCTATAAATCTTTTGCATTTCTTCTAATAAATCTTTATCAGTTTGCATTCTTCCGGCAGTATCTATTAACACTACTGGAATGAAATGGGCTTTAGCGTATTCCACGGCATCATATGCTACAGCTGCAGGTGAAGCTCCATATTTATGTTTTATAACACTTGCACCAACAGCTAATGCATGTCGTTCCATTTGTTCAATAGCACCGGCCCTAAACGTATCAGCGCACGCTACAACACTTTTATAACCATGTTTCTTTAAAAGATGAGCAATTTTAGCTATTGTTGTTGTTTTTCCACTACCGTTTACTCCTACAAATAAAATTGTAAAAGGTTTTTTATATGCTTCTTGTTTAATGGCCTCTATTAAATTATAATTTCCAGCTTCATTAAAAATATTCCATATTACAGTTTTAGCCGTTTCATAAACTAATTTCTCAACATTACTGAAACGTTGTATTTTTGTCCCTACAAGTTGTTCTTTTATTCTTTTTGTAATTTCTTCTGCAACCATTAACGCAATATTATTTGAGGCTAATTCAATTTGTAGTTCCCAAACATAACTTTCTAATTCTTCATCAGTTATTAATTTAGTTGATACTGTATCAACAAATTTTTTAAATGCTCCCTTAATACCCTCAAACACTTTCAATCAGCCTAGAGCTTAACGCTGACTTAGTTCAGCTATTTTACGCTCTAATACCGCTACACGTGAATATAGTTCTTCTATAAGCTTTTGCAATTGCACTATATTGGATTTTACTGCTTCAAGTCTTTTATTTAAAAGATCGATAGCCTCATCAATACTCTTTTCTATAAAAACTCCTGCACCAACACCTATAATAACATTAGTAGTAGATTGTAGAGTTATTTTTACGTATGCACCACTTCCTAACGATGAGAAACCTTCAACGTTCTCTTTAGATTTTTTTAATTCTTCAAGACTTGATATAGTTAACGAAAGGCTTGCATAAAGATTATTGAGCGTCTGTAATTGTTGCGTATATTCATTAATAAGACCACTATAAAATTCATATTCTACAGCACTACGTTCTAATTCTGAGCTCATACCCCCTCACTCACTTTTTCTTCATTTATCTCTTCTATTCTTATATTTCGACGCTTAACACCATAGGTCCCACCAAAAACTGAGTACAATTTTTCTAATGCATCATTTTTACTTACTGCACGTATCTTCTTTGTAAATATATAATATTTTCTAGTGTTTTTAACAATACGCCCCTTTATTACATATAGCTTAACATCAGTCATTCTAATCACCTTCACTAAAACCTAATGCGCGTTCAATAACTGCAAGTTCAAAACCAGTCGTTGAGCTACCTACCACTGCTCCACGTGAATTTGCTACTATTCCGAGTTTAACATAACCATTACCTCTATTCACGGTTCCTCTCTCAACAGATACACTAAATATCTCCCTTAATAACTTAATTTCATCATCACTTGTGTTTGGATGAACCAGCATACCCTTATTATTAACAACACCCATTATACCAACCGTAGGAACACCAGCTATAGGCATCTTAGTAATTTTTACACCAAGTGTTTTTTCAGCAATTTCAATAGACTTAGATCCTAACTTAGGATGAACTAATGCACCATAATCATTAGCTAGTATTATATTACCTAATGCCGTCATTTTAGTTGGAAGCACTTCTACTTTCGGGAAAAATTCTCTCAAAAGCGCTAGCTCATGATCTTCAATAGTATAAGGAACTAATAACCCATTATTATTGCCTGCAACCATAGTACCGACAAGCGTTGTTCCAGCTATTGTAATCCTTATAATCTCAGTTTCTAAGGCGTTACGTATAGTTCTTATTACTTTATCTGATGCATCTACCGATATTAATGTATGATTATTATTTGAAAAGCAATAAACTCCTAAGTTATCAATACGGAAGCTCATCTTTACAACACCAACCAAAAAATCCACCCCACCTTATTCGGCGGGGAGCACTCTGGAGATTTTTTCTCCATCCTCTTCAGTCATTACAACTAGAACTCTTACATGCTTAGGAGGCTTACTCATACTTCCATTCCATAAAATCTGATTCACTTGTTCACTAACATAAACATATTTAGCCTTTGTATGACGTTTTATAAACTGTATTAATGCTCTAACAGCGCGTTCTGCTCTAATAGTCCTAGGTACATTATATGCTACACGTAATGGAACATTATATAAACGTTCCTCTTTAATATTTATTTTTGTCTCATCAACAATTCCCCTAAAATGATCTTTTAATCTAGATCTTAACTCATCTTCACGACTGACTTCTTTTTTAGTTTCTTTAATTTTTTCAGATTCTTCAGTGCTCTCAGTCATCTCTTCTTTAACTACCTTTTCTTCAGTTTTTGATGCTTCACTACTTTTTTCAACAGTTACTTCTTGATTAGATTGTTTTTTCTCTTCTTCTTTCTCAATTTTTTCGGACATATGCATCACCTTACAGTTTGATTTTTGATCTGCGCCAGTAACGTCTTTTAGAGTGTTGTCTAAATACATTACCACCTACTCTTGTCTTGCTGTAGACCCATATAGGTACAGCATCCGCTAATTTAGCGGCTCTGGCAAGTTTCTTCTTCATACCAAGTGTTTTTATACTTCCCATCTTGTTTACCTCCTAATAATTCTAGTTTCCCGTTCTGATTGAAAGGCACGAAGTAATGCTTTGATTTGCTCTTCGGTTAAAGGTGAATTAATTCTACCAGAAAGGGCGAGCTGTATAATTTGATCTTCAACAGCCATAACAAGTTCAGGTTTAATCATCTTTACTGCTTCTAACCGTGCTCGTGCCTCAGGTGTAAGGACACTACGTAATATTTGCTGTCTTTTTGCTTCTAATAAAGCACGTTCTCTCTCCTCTTCAGCCCTTGCTAATTCAGCCTGCCTACGCTGAAGTTCAGCCAGTTTTCTCCTTTTAATCTCCTCAATTTCTGATTCATCATCTACTATATCCAAGTTTATCACCTCAATTTAACTGATAAATATTTGACTAATTCAGGATTTTCCTTAACTAAATTCTTTAGTATTTTTGTGGCTAATGCATCTATAATGCTTTGACCTTTGGGAGTTACAACTCTTCCTTTGTTAGTTTTTGTAACTAATCCTGCTTGTTCTAATTGTTGAAGGATTTTTCTTATTATTGAACCACTACCTGGTCTATGATGTTCAGGTGCAGATCCTCTCTTTTTTCTACCACCATACAATATTCTTAAAGTTTTGACACTTATTGGTCCACGAATGTATACTTGCCTAAATACTGCTGCTGCCCTTACATACCACCAATCTGACTGGGAAGGAACTCTTTCAGCAAATGTACCAGTTTTAACGAATAAAGCCCATGTGGGAGGTTTTATTTCTGGTATATTTGCCTTTAGGTATTCCGCGAGCTCTTTTATTAATGTGTTAGCAGGAACATCATAAGCTGTGGGCATTTATCATTCCTCTTTGACTATAAAAATCTCCCTATTATATAAAATTTCCTTTAATATTCTCATTTAATAATGTAAAATTATCCTTATGCTTTAATAGGTTTAGTAAGGTTTTGATAAAGTTTCTATCAAGGAAACTCCTACTTCTCAATATAAGTATCACTAATGAACACGAGCATCTTAATAACGAATTAACAAATAAAACCTATAATAGATTTATATACAAAATATATTAGTGAATTATTATGAATTGGACAAAAACATTGTGGAAAATAATTTTTGTAATAATTGGTGGTCTTGCAGCAACCACTATGGTAAATGCTCCATTAATATTTATAGGATATGGGCTTATTTATGTTATAATGTTACTTGCATCTTGGATGTACAGACCATCAATCGCTGCCTTATTAGTTTTCATAGCATTACTCATTGCATTACCATTTTATTTCTTCACCTCAGCAATATTCTTAATAGTTGCTCTTTTAAGCACAATTCTAAGGCCAATTATAACATATTTTACCTCTCACATTAATCTTCGATACGGCCATCTTACTTCCGCACTATTCCTTTCACTATTAGAAACTTTTATAGTTCTTACAATTGCCATTTCTTATTACGGAGACGATGGGATACATACTGGTTTTACTATATTTAGTATTCTTTTATTACCATTCACATACGCTATATTTTATTCATTAAAAGCTAATTCAGATAAGTATATGGCTACTTTAGCTTCAATTTCTTCACTTATTTCATATTATTTATCTCTTTACGCATTTCCAGCGCTCTCAACATTAATACTAGCAGTATTATCATTAATAATCATTCTTTATTGGATAAAAAATAAAAGCGCTTTAAAACCTCTTCCTAAAATAGCTCTCATACTAAGCATCATAGGCCTACTCATAGGTGGACAAGCAATCGCTTATAATGCTACAACAGCATTTTATTCATTTATACCTGCAAACTGGAACCCAGAAACTAGGTGGGCACAACATAATCCAAATCTTTGTCCATTGCAGAATAATGTTTTTTCAGCTACTCATGATCCCGCACGTTTACGTATTGTTAGTACTTGTGTCTCCGTTATTGGAGTTGTAAGTGGCGATATAGCACACTTTTCAGATGGGGATTTTGGGTTTGATTTAATACCAATCTCTCAGAACATAAGTACATTAACTATAGGTAGTTACATACTTAGACATGGAAGATTACACATAGAAATTGTTCCAGCAGATCAACACTCAGTATTAAATCCAATCGGTGGAGGCGTATGTCCTAATGATATAGTTAAAGTAACAGGTGTTTTAGTAATAGATACAGATCATGGTTTATGGGCAGAAATTCATCCCACATATAATATTCAGATAATTAATAGGACAACAAATACTACATGGCCATCATGCATAATTGGTCAAACAAATAATGACTAAACAGACTCTATAAGATTCTTTTACTGAATAAAACTTATAAAGATGATTAACAATAATTTTGGAATAAACTATTCGCATGTGCTCTAGTCTTAATCATAAAAATAACAAAATCGTTCACAATAACAGAACAAATGCTTAGAATACGTAGACAAATACAGGAAAAACCTAATTGCTCAATCAATGTGAAAACACAAAATTGGTTAGACAAGAATAAAACTCGATAATAATGTGCATATGTTACAGTTTCTAATCATGGATTTTGATATTTTATGTAAGATTCTACAAAACTAAGAATCTGGTCTCTAAATGTTGTTTCACTTCTTAAGTCAATAAATCTTTTTTCTTTTCTTCCAAGTCTAGGTATTGTTTCTTTTGGTACAACAAAAATTTGATCAACAGAAACCCATGTATATGCGCGCAATCTTGATAATACACGAGATTTAATTTGATTAGGATCACCAAAATTAAGTTCTAAAAACACTAATACCTTATCTACACCCATTTCATCTTTTAAAATAATATAAATATAATGATATATTTCAGGCATCTCCATAAGAGCTTCCTCAACAGCAAATGGACTAACTAAAGTACCTTTAATTTTAACCAAATCATCCAGCCTATATCTAGGCGGCATAACACAAACAAAATTAGAACCACATCCACAACTATTGTCAAGTATTACCGAACAATCTCTACTGCGAAATCTAATTGCTACAGTACCTCTTCGAGTAAGCGTTGTAAAAACAAGTTCTCCACATTCACCAAAATCAAGGTTTTCCCCAGTATTAGGATCAATAACTTCAATTATAGTATGATCTTCCGGCCAATGTACACCTTTACTAGCTTCACACTCAGCACCACTACCAGCCTCAGTAAGACCATAACCTATTCTAACTTCAATGTTCCATTCTCTTTCCAACCGCTGTCTTACATTTTCAGGAAGTGGTTCTCCAAGTGCATAAGCTCGTCTAAGAGAACTTTTCCTAGGATCTTTACCAGTAATTGTTTCATAGATTCTAGCTAATTTCAGTATATATTGCGGTATTCCTATAATCACAGTAGGTTTAAAAAGTTCGATTAACCTTATATGCTGCTCTGCAGAAGGTAATCTTCCAGCAGGTACTACAGTAGCACCTATTTGAACTGCAGCTTCATGAATCATTGTGCCTGCGAAAAATAATCCATAGGGTGTTGTATTAAGTACTATATCATTTTTATGAATACCAGCAGTAAGCAAATTACGTTTTTCTTGTTCAATTTGTATTCTCACATCATTACGAGTAAAACCAACTACAGTTGGAGTCCCTGAAGTTCCAGATGTTATATGCCATTCGGCAATTTTTTTATTAATAATTGGACCCCAATAATCTTTCACAAAATCTTCCTTAGAGGTAAAAGGTAATTTGCGTAAATCATCAAGAGATTTAATATCGTCAGGCATCACACCAAACTTTTTAAACAATTCATGATATAATGAACTCTTTTTATAAGCCAATCTCACAATCTCTCTAAGCCTATGTTCCTGCAAAAATTTGAGTTCATTCCTATTTAACGTTCTCATAATCCTCTATATATAATAATTTTCAAATAAAAAAGGATATTCTTATTACGTTGATATTCTTCACGTAAAAGTCTAGAGATGCTTGCTTCTAGATGAGATAATGCAAAACATCATATGTGTAGTTAATCTAAGGTTTTTAACATTATTTATTTAAAATTAATTAAATAATAAAAAAATTATTTAGTTGTTTTTAGGTGTATTATTGCTTTTGGATTCTTGATTCTTAGTGCTATTGTTTCCCATAATCTGTAAAGATTTTCATCTCCTGAAGGGCCTAAATAGTCTAATACTGTATCGGCTCCTATTACTAAGTCTATCATATGTTTATTAGTTGAGATTACTAGGGCTTCATCATTGCTTATTAACGGTATTTGTATTATATCGTTAACTAATGCTTTAATTCTCATTAATTCTATGACTCCTGATTTTTCATAATATTTAAGTAAGTCTGCATATCGTGAAGGATTTAGGAGTAATGTATAAGGTTGTGGAATACCTTCATTGAAAAGAATTTTTACAGCTTTAGCTATATCAGTTACTGCTTTTCCTGCTTCTTCCCAACTACTTAATGATTCTTTTATACTTTTTTCACATGTTAAAAGTCCTGACCATCCTTTCTCCATATCACCATTTAAGATTATTTTATCTTCCATTAAAGCAAAATTAAGTGCTGCTGTTGTAACTACTATTAAGTCTGGGTCTATAGCTGTTTTAGTCCAATAATCTAGAGTTCTTATTTTGATGCTGAACTGTGTGCTTAAATCACTCAACATTATTATTTTACTAGATTTTACTTTTGCTATTTCAGTAGTATCAAGTTCCTCAAATAAGACACCTTCTGCTCCTCTACCCATATTCACGATGTGAAATACACGACGTAATTTTCTTGAAGCCTCCAATATCTCATTAACTCTCTTAGAAACTAAATCTATATGACTAAAAGTATTTTTTAATGAATTATTATTTGAGTTTGAAGGATTATTAGTTTCTGTTTTAATTAATTCTTTTATTTCCTTCTCTCCAGCTTTTAGCTCAGTCACTTGCTGTGGATCTAGTTCTTTTAATAATGTTAAGAATTCTCCTACATGAGTTTTTTCTTCTTTAGCAATATCTTCAAAAACTTTTCTAATATTTTCATCTTCAGAATATCTAGATAATTGCAAATATAAGTTAATTGCATCTAATTCAGCTATAATTGATAATCTTAATGCCTCAGTTAATTCTTCTTTTGTAAATTTTCTTAAGGATGGTAATTCTAGAGGATTCTTCCCTAACAAAGTTGTTCACCAATATTTTTTATTTTTAAATATTAATAAGCATTATTATTAAAATTATGATTTTATCCTATTAACAAATTTTTATCTCTTATTATTTAACAAAGTATTGTCACACCCTGTATCATAATGTTTAAATCTTTAAATGCGCATTTAAAATTATGTATCAGATTAATGCGCGCGAGTTTATTGAAGATGCATCAGAATGGATTTATGATCTTTCGATAAATCATATTCCTTCAGAAAGTATAGACCATGCAAAAATAATGCTAATTGATACTATCGGCGCATCTTTAGCATCACCCACAACAAGTTATGGGAGACAGGTGGTGCTGGATTTTTTTAAAGATGATTATGATTTACCTAAAGTGCTTTCAATGTTAAGTGTTTTATTAGATTATGATTCAACGCTATTATATTATGGACATTTAGGTCATGGAATACTTGCATCTATAATTTATTATATCTTACATAATAAAGAAGTATCTGGTGAGAAAATTTTAGAAGCTGTAATAGGTGCATCAGAAATAACAGCTAGGGTTGCGGCATCATTATCATTTAGTGAAACACGAGGACAAATGATGAGTTCAATACATGCATTATCTACGGCAATTCTGTTAAGTAAATTATCTGATTCATCACCTCATGATACTTTAAATTCAATTAATTATGCTCTCAGCATTTTACTTAAACCTACGAAAGAAGGATTTGCAACGGTTGCTAAAAGTTTAGTAGCATTAACTGGTTTTATGCATGGGTTAAATGCTTATAAGCTTATGAAAACTACTACAAATAGTATAAGAGTTTTCGAAGGATTTTTAAATGCTTGGGGAGGGCACATAATCAAAGCTCCGTTTGGGGGTTTAGGAAAACGATGGCATATTAATACATTATCAGTAAAGAAATATCCTGCATGTAGTTATGCTCAAACAGCTATTGAATCTGCATTAAAAATTAGTAATTATATTAAACCTGATGCAATTAAGGAGATAAAAAGAATAATTATTAAAGAAAATTTTTTAACTTATCATATGGATCAAAGATTCAAAACATTCATTGATAATAAAAGAACATCTTTTACTGCATTACAGTTTTATACTCCTTACTTGATAGCATATACTCTTCTTTATAAGAACCCAGAACCTCAGATGTATGAAACAAAATTTATTAATGATAATAATATTTGGAATTTGATTTTAAAAACTGAAACAATACATGATTTATCATTAACAAGACTTATGTTAAAAGAACCATTACCTTTTGGCATTGCCCTACATGAGTTAAAATTTATTGAAAAAATATATTTATTATTAAAGTTAGGTGGTGTTAAGGCTTTAAAAATGATTTTTTATCCTGAGGTTATGCATGGGTATGATATTAATGAAGTTAATTTTAATGCGGTTAAAAAAATTATGAGTGTTGAAATTGAGATTAAAACACGAAAGGATGTTTTTAATGCGAGTACTGATATTGTAGATGGTTTTCATGGTACTGGAATAAATAATAAACGAATTATTTCTATAAAAAAACTTAACTATTTAAAAAGCTTTATTAATGATGATGAATTTTATCAAACATTAGATATACTTCAATCTATTGAGAAGGCCAATTATGATGATTTAAAAACAATTATTAATGTAATATTGAAGGCAACGCGATCCTCAATAAAGAATGTAAAGCGAGAGCAGTAATTTCATTTTTTACCCCTATAATATCTCCATCCATTTCAGTTAATAAGCCTTCATCAATCACTTTCACTTTTATTTTAGATGCTTGATAATAAATAGCATGATACTTTTTTATGTGCGTTCCTTTTGTACTTAATCTAAGCAAATTTAAGGCTTCAAACCGTTTAATTGGGGGGATCATGAGTATATCAAGTAATCCATCCTTTAAATCAGCGTTTGGAAAGAGCTTAAATCTCCCTGCTCTATATGGTACTAAACCTATTGATACTAAGGCAGAACTTCCAAAATAAATACTTGCATTATCTGCTATGATTTCTATGGTAAAAGATTCGATCCTTTTAAATATATTCCACAATGCGCTTATGAGATACGCAGGACGACCCCCTAAAAAATTAATGCGCTCAGCATCTATAATTATATTCGGTATAAAGCCTATTGAGACGCCTAATACAAAACTTCTCATTCCTTCTAAAAGTCCAGCATCTAATAATTCTTCATTAAATCCTTTAGAGAGAGCTTTAAACAACATAATCGGATTAATGTCCTTATAAACTGTTTTATAAAAGGTATTTCCTCGTCCTATAGGAATTATTGTAAACGGTGTTTTTTGTTTTCTTAAGATTTCTGATGAAAGACTTACGGTTCCGTCACCACCACCTATAACTACAAGATCATAATTACTACTTTCATTTAACAATGACATTAACTCTCTCTGATCTACAGGATAAAAAATTTCTATTGATACATTATTCTTTCTTAAAAAATTTAGGCAATTATTTATTAATTTTTTGTCATACATTTTAGCTTTAGTATTAATAATAGCGATAACACGCATTCTTCTCACCTTAAGAACGTTTTAAAATAACTGAACCGCTCATAAAAGACATTTTAAAACACTATTAATATATGCTATACTAAATTATTTATTTCTTACTTATTAACTGTTTAATAAGTTTTATGCTATATTTTGTTGTTTGTTTTATTTTGTTAATACTAAGATAACCGAAGAATTGTTTAAAACCCTATTTAAGATTAAGAAGAAGTTGTTCATAAAAATTACCTAAAGAGCCTCAACTTTAGTCATGAAGCTAACGTTCATAGGGGTATCTAAAAATTCTTCCACATGAAAAACATTTAATAACAAGTCTTTTCTTACCTTTACCTCGTAATCTAACTCTTGCAGTTAGACCAGGTATTAGAAAACTATGACACTTTTTACAATAATTCATTCTAAACTGCCTTGGAACAGGGACGCCTGATTTTCTACTTATGGCTAGTGCAATCTCTATGTACCGTTTAGCAAGTTCTGGATTAGTTTTTACAGTAGATAGACTCTTATTAAAGAGTATAACCATCCTCTGTCTTGCAAGATCTTTTATTAGTGGTCTCACCATTATCTTTAATTTTATTAATTAAAGTATAAAAATACTCTTGTGAGCTACTCCACGGCTAAAAGCCGGGAGCTCCCTGCTTCGCAACCTCACCTTGCTCCCAGCTTTTAACCAGGGGTTAGAGGGCGAAGCTCGCAGGCACTAAGGGTGCCTTCTATCCCGTTCTCCTCAAAATATTAAGAGACGCATTATATCTCTATAAAAGGTCTTATATTAGTCATTAATTTAGTGTAAATGATTAATATGCTACATCTGGTACTTGTTGAAGCTCCGCTTGAGTTAATACCTTTAAGTATTGCTACACAACCTATCATCCAAATGATTGCTAAAAAAAGAGGTAAAAAACCAACTGATATGTTGCTTGATATTTCATTACATTATAAAGCAATGAAATATCTTCCTAAAAGGCATAAAAGGGGTAGGCCAGATATAGTTCATAGGTTTCTTATAGAATCACTTGGTTCTCCATTTAATAAAATGGGTTTACTTAAAACATACATTCATACTATAAACGATGAAATTATAGAGATGCGACAAGATTTAAGAATACCTAAAAATTATAATAGGTTCATTGGACTTATGGAACAACTATTAATTGAGGGAGCTGTACCAAAAGATGAACCATTGATGTGGATTTTTAAGGGTAGTTTGCAACAACTTATAGAAAGGATTAAACCTGAAATAATAATACTCATGCATGAAAAGGGTGAATATATGAATGTAATGGAGTTAGCTGAAAAAATAAGTAGATTTAAAAATTCAATGATATTAGTTGGAGGGTTCCCTCATGGTGATTTTGAAAAAGAAATTTTTGAACTTTCTAATATTAGAGTTTCAATTTATGATGAACCACTTGAAACTGGCATTGTTGTCTCGAGGATACTTTGTGGTTTAGAACTAAAGGTTGCGTCACACTTAAAACTAGGAAAGCAATAAGATATATTGGATGGCCCGGGTTGAGTAGCCTGGTAGCTCGGAGGCCTGTGGAGCCTCTAGCGTCGGTTCAAATCCGGCCCCGGGCCCCATCTTCTCACAATAGTTAAAAATAAGTATCAGTATCAATTGTTTAACAATAAATGTCGCATCTGAAAAATAATATATATTTCATCCTAATTTTAATTGGATTTTTAACAGGATTGTTCGTTGGAGCGTTTTCATTAGCACTAGAGTACTTAACATTAGTAAGAGATTCCATTTCAAATAAAATACTCTATCTAATAGTGGTGTTTATCAGTATTCCAACAGCATATATTCTAATCCAATTCTTTTCAGATAGAAAGAAGACAGGTTCAGGATTAGATAATTTTCTTGAAGTTTATCATTTTAGGCATGGATTCGTAACATTACGTTCTACATTCTTTAGTGTATTAGCATCGTTAATAACAATTGGTCTAGGAGGGAGCGCAGGGCCTGAAGGCCCAGGCCTTACAATAGGTGGTGGTATTGGTTCATGGTTTGCACAAAAACTAAATCTTGACCCAAAAACAATGAAACGTTTACATATAGTTGGTGCATCAGCTGGGATTGCTGCAATATTTCATGCACCATTAGCTGGTACAGTATTTGCATTAGAGATACCTTATCTTCATGATGTAGAGACCGAAGTTTTCTTATGGGCCCTCATAACGGCTATCATTGCTTATGCCGTAACAATATTCATAACAGGACCAGAACAACTTTTTCCATTTGAATCAAGGACTATTATTATTAATGCAGATTTAATAATTGTTTCAGTGATTTTGGGGTTTTATCAGCAATAACTGCTTTATTGTTTATTCATGTATTTAGAATATGTAAGTATAAGTTATCAATTATACCAAAAAATATTTTACCTATTATTGGAGGTTTAATTATCACATTAATAGGTATGTTTTATCCTCAAGTATTAGGAACTGGATATGACGTGATACGCGGTATAGGATTTGGAACATTAAAAATCACGCTCTCTATAGTTCTCATTTTATTGTTTATGAAAATTGTTGCTACATCAATAACACTTTCTACAGGAGGTTCTGGAGGACTTTTTGTTCCTTCTATTTATATTGGTGTTATGTTAGGTGCTACTTATTATTTATTGACAAATAGCTTAATGAACTATCCAGATTATATTGTAATAGTAGCAGCTGCGGTTGCTGGTGTTTTTGCTGCAACGAATAAAACTCTATTAACTGCTATAATATTGGTAGGTGAGATTTTTGGTCCTGTTGTTTTATTACCATCAATTATTACAGCAATAATATCATTCTTGTTGACGAAGAATATTTCAATACATGAAAATCAATTACCAAGCAGGGTAACTGAAAAAGAATTGGCATTGACATTTTTTTCACATAAGATAAAAAAGGAGACTTTGAAGAAAATTAAAGCATTACAAATTATGACAAAAGATCCAGTATATCTTGATGCAAGAATGCGTATAGTTGATGCACTTAATAAGATAAAATCATATGAGTTTAAGGTTTATCCTGTTACAGTAGATGGTAAATACTTGGGTTATGTGACTTTAGACGTGCTCTTAACTGAATCTAAAGAAAAGTATGTTTCGGATGTTGTTATTTATTCTGAACCAATAAAACCTGAAACAACTATTCATGAAATGATAGAACGTATGAGTACAGGGGAAACGCATTTGTATGTAATTGATAATGATAATAGATTGATTGGTGTTGTATCCCAGACTGATATTCTTAAAACAATACTTGAATTAATTGAACTTTAAATAATGAAATTTATGAGATAAAGAAGCTTGTAATTTTCTGATGATAATAAATATAGAATCCTAAACTATAAATATTTGACTGTGTTAAACTACATGCTATGGTTGACATTATAGATCTGTTGAAAAAATTATCAGAAACGCACGGTCCACCTGGAAGAGAAGATGAGATTAGGAAAATAGTAATAGATTATGTAAAAAACATTGTTGATAATGTAACCATAGATCCTCTTGGAAATGTAATCGCATTAAAGCAAGGGGGTAATCTTAAAGTAATGATTGCTGCTCATATGGATGAGGTTGCATTAATAACTTCATTTATAGAAGATAATGGTTTTATAAGATTCTCGCCAATGGGAGGCATTGACCCACGTATTTTATTATCTAGACGTGTTATAATCCATACTAAAAATAGAAAAATAAATGGTGTGATAGGTGTAAAACCTAAACATTTACTAACTGAAGAGGATTTAAAAAAGATACCACAAATAAATCAAATGTATATTGATGTAGGAGCATCAAGCAAATCTGAAGTTGAAGAGTTAGGCGTTAAGATAGGTGATCCAATAACTTTTAATGAAATGTTTACACAACTAACACAATTTAGAGTTATGGGTAAAGCATTAGATGATAGGGCTGGTATTGCAGTAATTATTAAAGTTCTTGAATTACTTAAGAATGTAGAACTACCTTATACACTTTATGCTGTATTCACAACTCAAGAGGAGGTAGGATTACGTGGTGCTACATCAGTAACATACACTGTGAATCCTGATATTGCCTTTGTAATAGAGACAACAACAGCTGCGGATACTCCAGAAAATATTCCATCTGAATATATAACAGAGCTTGGTAAAGGACCAGCAATAAGAGTTATGGATGCTACAATGATAACGCAACAAAAAATTTTAGAGTTTATGGTGAATATTGCTAATAATATTAAAATACCATATCAATTACAAGTTGCTTTAAGAGGAGGCACTGATGCTGGAGCAATTCACATATCAAGGGGAGGAATTCCTACGGGTGTTATATCAATCCCAGCTAGATATTTACATACACCATCATTAATATTAGATCTAAACGATTTCGAGAATACTGTAAAACTTATAAATGCGATCCTCATAAACATAAAGAATAAGGAGACTTTTTATTTTTAAGGTTTAGACCATAATGTTATAATGATTGTGGCTATTAATATGAGCATCCCACCAAAAATGACATTGACAGAGAATGATTCATTTATTATTGTTATTCCTGTTATTGTAGCTGAGAGAGGTTCAACTGTTGCAATTACACTTGCATCAACCGCATTAACCATTGTGAGACCTTTTAAATAGAATGTGTAGGATAAAAATGTTGGAAAGATTACCAAATAGATCAAATAGATTATTGCTGAAATAGGGAATGATATATTACTTAATAATGCAAAGGGTAAAAGAACTAAAGATGCTATTAATGAACTGTAGAAATTAACTATTATTGGAGAATGGTTAATCATTCTTCCCACTATGAAAAAGAATGAATAAATTAAACCGGCCATGAGAGCTATCAGATCACCCAGTACAAGTTCTGATGGGTCAAATCCTATAATTAAAAAAACACCTATTACAGAGATTAGCACTGCTATAATTTTTATTATTGTTATTCTTTCATGAATAATAAATGGTGATAATATAGCCACAAATATGGGGGCAGTATAAAGTAAAAAAGCCGCATTAGAGACTTTTGTAAGATTTATAGCAGTAAAATAAGTTAAATTAAATGATGGTATCAATAAAAGGCCATACACAAGTATAACTTTTTTGTCAAGAGAAAAATTTAATAAATTAAGCCTGTTAATATATGCGAATAATGCATAAAATGGTGAGGCTAATAGCATGCGTAAAAATACTAGAGAAGCAGGTTTAACTCCGTTAGAATATAGGATCTTGGCAGCCACACCAGTAGTACCCCAAAGTATTGCAGCCATAAAAATCATTATTAAACCAAGCTTCCTTCTATCTACCATTAAGGATTGGTATTGCATACATAAATATAAATTTTGATACTATTATTACATAATAGATGATACTAGACAGATTCAATAATCTGCATAAGTTGAAAGTTATTGAAAGGCTTAATAGATTTTCAGTACTTCTAGTAAATGATTCAAACATAAAATATTTAGGATTGCTTAGAAATACTGGAAAACTAAAAGATTTGATATACCCTGGATCTATAGTCGTTTGTATAAAATGGTCAAAACCTAAAACAGATTATCTTATTCTGGGAGTAGTAACAGAGAATGGTATTGCAATTATAGATACTTATACGCAAATGAAAATTTTTGAAATGCTTGCTAACATAGGTTACATTTCATGGCTTAAAAATTATAAAATCTCCAGAAAGGAAATTTATATAGAAGATTCCCGTTTAGATTATGAAATCAGCTCGAATAATTCACGAGGTTACCTTGAATTAAAATCAGCTGTATTTATGAGTGATACTACAGCAATGTATCCTGACACACCATCAAAGAGAGGATTACGGCATATCAAGTTACTCACAAAACTTAGTACAATAGGTTACAGAAGCATAATAGCATTCATAGCATCTCACCCAATGGCTAAACGATTCAGACCATATTATGAAATTGACCCAGAAATAGGAAAAGCATTAACTTTTGCAAAATCTAAAGGTGTTGAAATTTATTCAGTAAAATATTATTTAAACTTCGATAATAACTTAGTATTTGAGACAGATAATTTACCCGTTGATTTAATTTAAATGAAAAATTTAAGTAGTAGAGAAGTATAGAAAAGAGTGAAACAAGGATGTCAAGAAAAGAAAAAAGAAAGAGTGGGAAAAAACGGGAAGCCGCTCCTATGACAAGTGCTGGACTTATAAGATTCTATGATGAGGATATTTCAAATATTAAGGTGAGTCCTCCAGTTATAATATTCATATCAATATTACTTATGACACTTGTACTCTTAGCTCAAGCTAGAATATTACCAATTTAGTGATAGAAATGAATGATAACGATCTTTCCATACCATTACATTATTCTAAACTATGGTCATTACCTAATACAAGAACATTATTACTAATCACACTAATAATGTCCATAATATACATTATAATGTTCATATCTTATACTGGTAATATTAAACTTATAATAGCTAACATCATAATCATGAACATTATAATTTTTCTATTACTTTTTGCAAAAATAGATCCATACCTTACTGCAAAAAGAGGATTAGCTATATATTTTATGATTATACTCGCAAACATTATACACCTGATTTTAGAAAGGTTGAATAATATTTTTGGAATAATAGCGACCATAATATCAATAACAATTTTAACATACACATTTAATGCTTTACCAATAATTACAAAAAGCTTTAAAAGAGGTCTAGTAGGAGTATCTTTTTTACTACCATTATCATCATCAATGTTATACTTTAACGATATGGCAGTAAAAGAATTAAAAAATTCATTAGCCAATCTTATATTACCTTTGATAATTACTCTCACAGGCTTTCTTTATATCTTACACATTGAAATTACAGGCAAAAAACATTATGGATTAGGGCCTATATCACTGCTTAGAGCATTCTTAAAACTCTGGTCAAATAAAGATCCTACAGAACTCGAAACAGAACTTTCTAAAATATCTACCACTGCTAATTATACAGCCCGATTATTAGTATTTTACAATGATAATAAACCAATAGGCGCATTAGCATCAATACCAATACACCCTGGTCCCATAATGCATATGGGGAGTTCAAACTTACCATCAGAACTAATGAAACAATTATGGAATGATACTAATATTATGATAATGCCATTCCATGTACCATCAAATCATGAATCTGACCTTGTACTTAGCAGTGATAGAGAGAAAGTAATCTCAATAATAAAAACTGCATTAACTGAAAATCAAATAACAGCAGAGAACATTTACATTACAAAATTAATAGAAATTCATGAAAATCAAATAAAGGTGAAAGCATTTGCCATTAATAACATACCAATAATTACAGTAACCGCAGCACCATTACCCATGGAGGATTTACCAGAGAATATAGTAAGTTATGTAAATCAATTAGCTTCACAACTTAACTTTAAAGAACCAGTAATAATAGATACGCATAATAGTCTTTCAAATAATAGATCAGAAATTTTACCTGATGATATAGTAATGGATGCTTCCATAAAAGCAATAGAGAAATCATTAACAGAACTAAAAAAATTAGAACAAAAACCTGGGAAAATAGGATTCACAAAAACAGCATTTCCAGGAAAACCACACGAAGGTTATGGTGAAGGAGGAATTATTACAATAGTTCTAGAACCACAAAATGAAAAACCATTTTACTTAACACTATTTGATTCTAACAATATGATAATAGGATTAAGAGAAAAAATATTAAATGAAACATCAAAAATAGGATTTGATGGAGAAGTATGCACAACAGATACACATTCAGTAGTAGCATTAACACCAGGAGGAAAAGGTTATAGTATGTTAGGAGAAAATGGTAATAATGATGAAATAATAAAAATAGTGATCAATCAATTAAAAAACATAAAATTAAAAGAAACCACAGTAAAAGATCTTAAAATTACTATAACTAATCTAAAAGTATTAGGAAAAAGTCTCTATAAATTAGATGAGATGACAAAAAAATATGTGATAAAAGGTGAAATGTATCCAATTATAATATTCATGCTAAGTACTATTATTACAATATTATCTAAGCTTATACCCTATCTTCCTTAGAAATTCACGCCTTGCCTTTATGTCATCATCTTTTTCAACACCTAAGGGAGAACCCCCATCAATGACACCTAAAACACCCCTACCTTGATCAGTCTCAGCAACAATTACATCAATAGGATTAGCAGTAGCACAATAAAGACCAACTACCTCTTGCACATTCTTAAGAGCATTCAAAATATTTATTGGATAACCTCCCTTAATCACTATTACAAAAACATGACCAGCGCCAATGTCTAAAGCATACTTAGTTGCGATTTCAATTAATTCTTGATCATTACCTTCTCGCCTTATAAGACGAGGCCCAGATGATTCACAAAAAGCTAATCCAAACTTTATATGAGGAGCAGTTGTTACAAATAATTCATAAATATCTTCAGTCGTCTTAATGAAATGAGATTGCCCTATTATGATATTTGTTCCTTCGGGTGGTCTTATTTTCACAACCTTTAATTGAAGACTCATAATTAACACCAACATTTTACATTCTCTTCGAAACTATTAAATTTTTTTAAGTAATATGTGCATTAACTCAGCTAATCAATGTGAATAAATACGAAATACTTACATAAATAAATAATATTTTTATCAATCCATGACAATTTTATGTTCGAAATATGAACTTTTTTCGTTAAAATAGTACGAATCAGAAACAAATATAAAGATGCATGATTTATATAATTTGGTGGTATTAAATGAGTGAAAAAACTTCTCATAATGATTTACCGAAAATTATTAATCCACCACCTGGACCTAAAGCTCAAGAAATAATCAATCGTGACAATAAGGTTATCTCACGTTCATATGTTCGTTTTTATCCCTTAGTAGTAAAAGAAGTAAGAGAAAATATAGTTGTTGATGTTGATGATAATGAATATATAGATTTTAATTCTGGGCTTGCTGTACTCAATATTGGACGCCCAAAAGAAGTCGTTGATGCAATAAAAAGACAAGTTGATGAATTTTTGCATTATAGCCTTACAGACTTTTACTATGAAGAGGCAGTAACCTTAGCTGAAAAACTAACAAAAATAGTTCCTGTAAACGGTGAAGAAAAAATGGTTCATTTTTCAAATAGTGGAGCAGAAGCAATTGAAGCTGCCATAAAACTAGCTCGATATAGAACTGGACGTCCATATCTCATCTCATTCATAGGTTCATTTCATGGGAGAACTTATGGCGCAATGAGCCTTACAGCATCAAAACCAGTACAAAGAAAAGGATTCTCACCATTAGTACCAGCAACAGTACAGGTTCCCTATCCATATTGTTATAGATGCCCATTTCATTTAAAATACCCAGAATGTGATCTTTATTGCGTAGATTACATAGAAGAATGGATACTTTCAAAATATGTACCACCTGAAGAAGTAGCCGGCATAGTAATAGAACCAGTACAGGGCGAAGGAGGATATGTCTGGCCACCACCAGGATACTTTGAAAAATTAAAAAAATTAACAGAAAAATATGGTATTTTATTCATCGATGATGAAATACAGGCAGGTATGGGAAGAACTGGAAAATGGTTTGCCATAGAACATTGGAATATTAAACCTGATATTATGACATTAGCAAAAGCGCTAGCATCAGGTTTACCACTCGGAGCAATGATCGCAAGTAAAGATATAATGACTTGGGAAAGAGGATCGCATGCTTCAACATTTGGAGGTAATCCAGTCTCATGCGCCGCAGCATTAGCAACGATTGAATATATAGAAAAACATAAACTTCTTGAAAATGTGAATAATGTTGGAGATTATATACTCAAAAGATTCAAGGAGATAGAAGAGAATAGTAATATTATTGGAGACGTAAGAGGTAAAGGTTTTATGATAGGTGTTGAGATAGTAAAAGATAAAAAAACAAAAGAATATGGCGTAAAAGAAGCAGAAAATATCATGATACAAAGTTGGAAACAAGGTGTGGCAATAATAACTGCTGGAAAATCAACACTAAGAATCGCTCCACCATTAACCATGACAAAAGAACTAGCCGAGAAAGCTATAGAAATAATCGAAAGAAACATAAAAATAACAGAAAAATCAATGTCCTAACTATATGATTTGTGACCTCATATACGTGATTTTTTATTATTCTTTTTAATCACATAAAATGACTAAACTAAATACATGAATCACACACGTGACCTAAATCACAAATTCTTCTTAGAAAGTAAAATTATCATTATTTTTAAATGACTAAATCACAATATTATGTTACATCACAATGATTTTTACATGACTTAATCACATAAAAAATCTAAAAATTAAACAATAAATCAAAGAGAATCTAAATCACACGAATCATTTACTATTTTTGTAATAATCCCTATTTAAATGAGCATTATTTTTTAATATTTCATCAAATGTTTTATGATATTACATCAAATGTGATTCATGATTTTAAGAAAAGTATTAATCACCGTGATTGTGAGATGAGTTTATATATCACATATCACAATTATTAGTAGAGGATAGCAAAATGGAACGTAGATCATATATTCAACTAAGTTCACTAGAAACACGCTTACAATCACTCATAGAACTCATCGAATCCATCAAAGGTCGTGACAGACTACTTGAAGAACGATTAGCATACATAGAAGATGATATAGCAAGAATCAGATTCGAATTAAGAAGAATAAGAGAAATGATAGAAGAACTTCATCAAAAATCACAACAACCAATTAAAGAATCAAGAATAAAAAGAAAAGAAGAATATACACCATTCCTACCAATACCAGAAAAAGTAGAAAAAGAACCATTAGGACTTACTATTACAGAAGAAAAAATACTAAAATTATTACTTCAAGATCCATCATACGGAGTAGAAGGAGCAACAGGAATAGCAAAAACATTAGGCATGGCAAGAGAACATATAGCAAGAACAATGAAAAAAATGGTAGAAAAAGGACTCCTAATTAGAGACGAAACAAAAATGCCATTCACATACAAAATACCAGATGAAATCAAAAGAAAACTCCTCACAACACAACAATGATCAGTCACAACTAAAATATATCACACTCCAGAGGAAATAGAGGGGTAAACATTAATATTATAATACATCACTCCCCTTCATGATTAATGTGATTAACTTATAATCACATTTCTTGTAAAATCACGGTCACATAAATGGTCCCGGGGGTGGGATTTGAACCCACGGCCTTCCGGTACCTGCTGACCTAGGCTCATCCCTAGGCTCGCGACCCCAGTTACCTAGGCGGCTGACACCTACAGCCGGAAGCTATACCAGGCTTAGCTACCCCGGGCCCAGCATTTACCTATTACTAAAAAGACTATGATAAATTTTTCGCTTCATTAAAATGAAAACCACATTTAAAACTACCCATCCAAACCATAAACCCAACCTTAGACGAAAACGTTTAATAAGCATCATTTTGCTTATAAGCTTTTAAAAATAATCATCAGAAGAAACTTAAACATTATGCTTTCATGATCCCTGCACAATCTTAAATCATATTATCATAATATTAATTTAAAAATTTCTGAATTATTAAAAATACTGCGTTGCATGATTCTTTGGCATACGCTCTTTTTCTAACCGAGTGTTTTCTGATACTGTTTTCTATGATTAAAAGCCAATTACTCTCTGATTTCTAACTTGGTGGAGCATATCCTAGTAGTGCCATCAATTTGCAATATGTAGCAAGTCAATGATCATGTTTTAAGTTCGCACTTGGTGCCCAGGGAATATGAGAAAAAGTCATCTTGGTTCATCATTTTTCAGCATATAGCAAATTGCATAAAATAGTGACCAAGTAGGAACTGCTTTTTTCATTATCCCCTTTTTATAAGTTCCTTATTTTATTTCATTTCTAAAATCTTTGAACATCATCTCCTATTTCCCCTTACCCTAACTGGATATAGTTAAATGCAGTAGCATAAAAACATGTGATTTCAGCACAATCTACTAGTATGAAAACTGTTTAATCAAGTGTAGGTACTTCTTTCTTAGAAGCCATCCTGCCCAATAGTTGCCGCGATTATTGCGACAATGACATTATAGATATTTTCTCCGGGAAAGAGCCTATATGCATCCTAAAGAACTAAAATGAAATAATTAACAAAAGGTCAGCTTTTTCCATTCTAGGTCGTTTTTGATTTAACTCCTATCTATTAAATATTGTCCTCTTTAGAGTTGTAGGTCCGTTTAACACCTAAAGACTGATAAGCTAAATCTTTGAAAGGATGTTTGAAGAACAAAAATTTGTTCTTTCAGCTTAATTCCTAAACAAAAAAGAATGATTAGTCAGGTTAAAAATTCTACTAACTAGGTGTGTCATTTACGGAACAGCCCACCATTTCATGCTATCTTTATATGGGCGCGTGTCCTCACCCTTTTCTGGTTTTCTGAATATGAATAAATGTTCGTAGGTTAATAGGTAAAAATCCATGTAGTATTTTTTGTCTGTTTTGTTCATGTCTACCCAGCATTCTTCTGCTACTTTGGTTAATCCTCCCCATTTTTCCCTCGTTGTTTTTGTTTTCCACTGATATTTTATTATGTCTTCTCGTAGGATAAAACCTGCTTCTAGAAAAGCTTGCATTACTCTAAATGCTATTGGAACGTGATGCCTGTGTCTTCTTATATCGCCTACAAGTATTGCAGCATATCTTCCAGGCTTTAATACTCTATAACTTTCTTTTGCTATTTCCCTCATCCCATTAATATATTCATCAATGCTCTCCACAGTGGACAAATCGCCCATGATTTTGTTTTCTTTGGAATAGTGTATGATATTCGCATATGGTGGATGTGTAGCTATAAGGTGTATGGATTCATCTTCGATTAAATTTAGATTCCTTGCGTCGCCAATATAGGTTTTTATTGTAATCTTTGGATAATTTAGATCGAGAGGCGTATAATTGAAATTTATTCTATCACGTGTAAGCATTATACAGTCTGGGTTTATGTCCACGCCAATAGCATTTCTTCCCAGCAACTTACATTCTATTAATGTGGTTCCTGAGCCACACATTTGGTCTAATACCGTTTCTCCGGGTTTAGAATATCTAAGTATCAGGTTTCTTACTAATTGTGGTGGCCAGTTTCCTCTAAAGTTTCCTTGATGAGTTGCCCATGTTCCCCTCTCTGGGAAAGACCAGACATTGGTTGTTTCGAGTACAAAATTCTTCGGTTGATATTCAACTATCTTCTTCGGCTGTCCAATTTTAATCTTAACATCTTCTATTGTTATCTCGTTGTGCGTTTTAATGAACTCTTTATAATCTTCATCCGTGATTTCTTTCATGGATATGTAGCCCTTTCGCATGGCTACTTCCTCTTGTTCTTCTTCACCCATTCCCAAAGTGCCTCTTCAATAGCTTTTTTCAAAAAACCCTTCCTTGCTCCAAACCTTTCTACTGCGATTCTGCGGAACTCCTTCTCTAACTCGTCATCAACTTTAAGATTTAGTTGTCCCATTAGCCTCGCGTGTAGATAAATTGTTTTCTAGTTATAAAGTTTTCTACTTATAAAGTTATTCAGCAAATCTTTTATCATGTTGAATATGAATCAAATTTAATATGGTATAGGAGCATAGAATATGAGGTGATTGCATGCAAGGGATTAGAGTTGGTGAGCGTCTAAGAGGAAAGCAGATTTTAGATGTAGTAAAGCTTTCAAATGGATGGTATATTGTAAAGACGGAAAACAAAAAATCTAAAAGAGACTTTAAAGTGAAAACTGTTTTTCAAACCACACCGAGACCAAGGTATTTCACGCCTAAACATGCCCACTTTGTGATTGACTTCTTTGGCAAAATCTGCGCTAATAAAGAAAAAGCCATGAAAGTGTTAGAGGCCATAGTTGAAGTTTGGCATGGAATGCCAGTTCAAAATGTTCTAAATAAGTATGAGAGTTTTGCATCTCAACTACCTGGTTACAGTCTCGAATACATTTTATATGGGTTAAACTGGATTCTTGAGCAGGAAGACATCAATTTTACTAGAAGACCTGCAAACAGGCAGAGGGAAATTGATGAAATTTTTCAAAGATGCGGCATAAGACCACCATCAAATAGATTTGGAAGCCAATTAGCTATGTCACTTTTCTGTAATGTAGCTCTTGGAGTACATCCAGTAGATGCGTTCATAAGAGCAAACTTGGATGTGTTACCAGTGAAGAGGAGATGAATCGTGTAAATGGCTACTTAGCTTTGTATGTGCCTCTTTCAACGCGCTCTATTAGACCGGCGTTTGTTAGGCTTATGACAGCACTTCTTATTGTATTATAGTTTATGTTAGTTGAAGCTCTAATATCTTTGAGCGAAATAGTTTTAGCACTTTTAATTATTTCGTAAATTTCTTTCTTTTTCCCTTTCAGCTTAACGCTCATTTACCACTACACCTCGATCCGATCAATAAAGATCAAAACCATATAAACTTTTGTGCAACTTTGTTGTATTGTACAGTTTGAGCGCGCGGTGTAAGCTTTTTTAGCTTAAGCGCTCCTCATTTGATATATGTTAAAAGGTAGTATGAGCAGGATTATCTTGACAGCTAAGAGTACTAACAACATTAACTAACAAAAGTCATAATTGCATATATACAATTCATGAATGTCTTTCATATAAAACTCAGACTAAAACATAAGCTTTATCTGATGGAAACTAAGGTTTTAGTCTATTAAATCTAGTTTTGAAATGAGTTCTGTAATAATTCATTAAACGTGAATAAGATAAATAAAGATCATTTATTCGAATTTTGTGAAATTGTACCAGCAGGAATAACAAAACTAATAGAACTCCAAAGAAACAATTACATATACATTAAACCTTAAAACTATTAAATAACAAATTATTTTTCAGAAAATTAAAAATATAAATGTATATTAAAGAACATAAAACACCCCCACCCCTTTATTTCCACTGGAGCTACTGGAAAACAATACTGCTATTTTTAACTAAAATAAAATATAGCAAAAATAAATGAATAGATATACCAAAAAGCATTTTATATTTTAAAATAATTAGAATTGGAGTATATTCTTCAAACTTAAAATAATATTCAAAAAAGAAAAGTTATTATTTAATGAAAAGTTCACATTTAGTCCAGTGGTTCCAGTAGAAACAGAGGGGTGGGGGTATTATTTTTAGTCAAACTTTTCATAGCTCTCAATAGACCTCAAACTCCTACTAAAGCTCCTCAATCGTCAAAACCCTTATCTAAAGTTAAAATATCTTTTCTCAAGTAAAACAAATCCTATTCATCCTCTGACTTCTTTTATTTTTCTTCCAAGCTTATGACTTCTTTCCATAATCTATTTTTAAATAGTCCGAAAAATTGGGGTGTAAAAAGAATACTGAAGTTTTGAAGCAAATCTTTGGAATGTTTTGTTTAAAGGTCTAGGATTGTTTTAAGATATAAACCATATATTTCAATTATATATTTTGGGTTAGATTATTTTTATTGGGAGCTATGAAGAAAAAGAGAGTATTGGTAGCTGGAACATTTGATATAATTCATCCTGGTCATATTTACCTTTTTAAGAAGGCAAGTGAATTAGGGGAGGTCATAGTAGTTGTTGCTAGAGATAGTTCAGTAGAAAGATTCAAAGGCCGTCCCCCAGTAATACCTGAAAAACAAAGGTTGGAAGTTGTCTCATCAATAAAATACGTGAATAAAGCTGTATTAGGTTATGAAGGAGGCGACATTCTTAAAATTGTTGAAGAAATAAAACCTGATATAATTTTACTAGGGCCGGATCAACCCTTTAAAGAAGACGATATAAAGAAAGATTTAGAGAAAAGAGGCTTAAAAATAGAAATAAAAAGAGTAGAACAATATATAGAATGCTCTCTCTGTAGTACATCAAAAATAATAAAACGAGTAATAGAGCTTTACAAAAACAATCAAATTAAAATAGCCTCTCCACACTCATAAATTTTACCTTTCTATGTCGCATGGTTAAGTGTATTGTATAAAGTTTTTAATTCAAATCTTATGTTCATGCACAGCTTTTAATAATAAAATATGTAACATCTTCATAGTGTTAATTTAATTAATGTTAGAAGATACTTAATCAGGAAAATACAAGAATCACGTAGCACAACAGAGAGATAGCTTAACTTTTTAATAATAACCACTTAAATATGATAAGGCGAAAACAGTGAACATGCGATTCAAATTCACGTATGAACTAATATTGCCATTCATGTTCCTTTTAGGAATATTATTAGCATATATTACTCCTTACAAACTTAGCTTTCTTACAATACTTGCATGGCTCTTTACAAACTTCTTCTTCATATCAGCACCAATAATCATATTCATCATACTCACATCATCACTCTCAGCCAGAATAGAACAAACCAAACTGACAAATTATACAATCATATTCTTTTTTACTTCAGGTCTCACCTCTTCAATACTTACAACACTTATTCTATCATTAATAAATTACAGATCTTACAATGAAACCACAATCAACCTAAATACATCAGCATTCTTAGAAACCATTATCAATAGTCTATTAAAACCAATACCATTATCAATAATAGCTAGCATCATAGCAGCATTCACAATAATGAAAATTAAGACAATAAATATAACCATAATAACACTTAACAACATATTATTGCAATTATTCAGAAACTTCATAAAAATATTACCATTAATCGCACTTTCATTCGGTACCTCCCTATATTACACTTTAAAAAACTCCTCCCTCACAGCATATATAGAAACATTAGTACTATCACTTGCATTCATGCTCCTATACATTCTCATTCTCTTCATAATAATATACAAAAATCTAAACATCAATTTAAAAACACTAGCATCGTACACACTTAAAATCTTCACAATAGGAGCATCACTACCCTCATCTTACATATTACTCCCAATACATCTCAAAATCTTTACACAACACTTCCAAATAAACAAAGAAATAGAAGACTTTATAATAACATTAGGAGCAGCACTTAATAGAAGCGGAAGCATAATAGGAGTAATAATAAGCATTTACATCACCTCCCAATACCTAAACATTCACATAACACTATCACAATATATAATACTAGCAATCCTAACAGCAATAATCGGATTCGCATCACCAGGAATACCAGGCGGAACAATACTCATCACACTACCAATAATAATTGACATACTCAAAATATCCAATATAGAACCATTCACATTAACATCAATAGCACTCTTCAATGGAATAACAATAATAACAGCAGCAACAAACACAATAACCACAGGATACATAACACTCCTCATACACAAAACAATAAAAAAATAGAAAAACTCTACAAACCTCCTCTTCCGAAGACACCCCACCTTTATTTTGAGTAACTCTTACTCCTTTCTAACACCTGAACCATTTAAAATTAAAAAACATTTCAAACATCCCTACAATAAACAAACCTACATAAAACTTATATGAAAAGATTCGTACTATCCAAGATAAAAATAAATAAAAAAATTAAGTATCACTTCAAGATTAGAAATGTCTAATGACGAACTCTTTGAAAAGATAAAAATGAAAAGTGAAAAGTTTTATAAACACTCACACCATGATAAATTTCATGTAGAACGAGTGTATAACCTGGCTCTTCGCATTGCAAAAGAAGAAAATTATAATGTGGATTTAGATGTGATCAAGGCTGCCGCACTACTTCATGACGTTGCAAGAGCTATGGAAGATGAAGGAAAAATTGATGATCATGCCATTGAGAGTGCAAAAATCGCAAGAGAAATACTCAAAGAAGTTGGTTTCCCAGAAACGAAAATCGAAAAAGTTGCATATTGTATTATGATGCATAGATTTAGAAATAATCTTAAACCAGAAAGTTTAGAAGCACAAATTCTACAAGACGCAGATAGGTTAGATATGCTCGGAGCAATCGGAATAGCGAGAGTTTTCAGCCGCGGAGGATGGGATAATATACCAATCTATGATCCATCAATTCCACCAAAAGAAAAATATGATGGAAAATCACTCACATCAATCAATCACATATATGAAAAAATACTAAAAATTAAAAACACAATTAATACAAGAACTGGAAAGAAAATAGCCGAAGAAAGACATAAATTTATTGAACAATATCTCGAAAGATTTATAAAAGAATGGAAAGGGGAACTATAAAAATATATGCCATATCAACAAACCTATAATAAATTTTTATACACATCAAGCATCAACCTTACACAACACAACCAAAACAGAATAAATTTAGCTCTACTTAAATTAAGATCACACTCATAATGAAACTAAAACAATATCTTTCCTTTCCTAAACTCTTTAAATAGAATTAATGCGCAATTCTGATAATTTCTCTGCAGTTGGTACTCCATTCTCGCTCCAACCCCTTAACTTATAATATAAATCCAAAGCACTCTCAAACTCCTCCCTACCTACCACATACCTTTTACCCTCAAACTCTACAGGCTCAAACCACCTTCTCGGAAGCCCATCCATACTCCTATCAACACCCATCCTCACATTAATCAAACGGGTCAAAGTCACAATCCTCTCACCAGCCCTCACAACATCATCCACCCCATAACCAAAACCAGCCACCAAATTCAAAAGATCAGCAATCACCCGAAAATCATACACAGAACGCCCAAACTTACAAAGCAATAAAGAATCCATAAGAGCGCTCAAATTCTCATAATCAATTATAGCCCTAACCTTCTCCTCACCAAGAGCCTGCCTCCCACCAGCCCTCTCACTAATATCTATCGCATAAGCCATCGTTCCAAGATGATCAGCACCCCTACCAGCAATAGCATAATTCAAAGCCATACCCTTAAGAACCCTCGGATCATACCCAGCAGGCTCAAGACCCTTCACATGAACACCCAAATCCTCAACACCCAACCTCCGCGCAACAGAAGCAACACCCTCAGCCAAAAGATCACCAACACCACGACGATACGCAATATCCATAATCAACCCCCTAATACTCTCATACGCACCCCAATCAATCTTTAGCTCAAGCACACCCCTCCTAGATAATTCAATCGCAAACCCAATCACATTACCAAGCGTGATAGTATCCATGCCAAGTCTATCAGCCAAATCATTAAAAAGTATTATAACATCAGGTTCAGGAGTACCAGTGAGCCCACCCAATGCAAAGATTGTCTCATAATCAAGATCCACCCTCACGTTAAACTTTTTAGATTCTACAAGACGATGACATGCAGCTGAACAATACAAGCAAGCCTCTGGATGTAAGAAGTAATGCTCCCTCAAATACGGCCATGCAATTTTTTGCCAATCATCCAATTGCACTTTAGACCAGTAATAGCTTGGGAAGAATCCTGTACCATTCGCAATTTCAACTATTCTAGGTGTTCCACCCTCCCTATACGCTTTAACTGAAGAGTCTGTCGAGATTCTCATGTTTAATTTTTTTAAGTATTCTGAAAAACCTTCTGGATTTGCAAGTTCTACTTTTTTATCTGCTGGTTGGAAAATTATGGCTTTTAATTTTTTACTACCCATCACAGCTCCTGGTCCCGTGCGACCAAACTGTCTCCACTTACTATGATTTATTGAGGCAAATTTTACAAGATTCTCACCAGCAGGTCCTATTGTTAGGATTGCTGCATCCTTACCATGATCACGCCACAGGATTTCCTCACACGTTATTGCATCCATACCCCATAAGTGTGTAGCATTAATAAACTCAACACTCCCATCCCTGATTTTTAAATACGTTGGTATTTTAGAGATGCCTCTTATGATTAAGGCATCAACACCTGCATACTTCATTACAGCCCCCAATGTACCACCAACGTTTGAGCCTCCAAGTATGTTTGTGAGTGGTGATCTGAATCCAGCCCATGCGCGTGTTGCCATGGTTAATGGTGTTCCACCTAATGGTCCTGTAGCGAAGATTAGTAGATTTTCTGGGGAGAGTGGTTCGTAATTCCAGATATTGTGCTTGTAGAGGAAATAGTTTGCAAGACCCTTACCGCCAATGAATGATCGGGCAACCTTATCATCAATTGGTGTTGACTTATAACTTTTATTTTCAAGATCGACAAACAACACCCTATTAGCATAACCCTTCATCAACATCACTCCCCAATATCCAGCTCATAAGCACACTACATTAGTTTAATGATAATCTCTTTCGAGTTTTAGCAATACATCTCTGAAGATTTCTAAACCCCTCATCATTAACTCCTCAGTTATAACTAAAGGTGGCAAGAATCTTATCACATTAGCATAATGTCCAGCCTTCCACACGATAATCCCTCTCTTAAATACTTCCAACTGCAACCTGCTAACAAAATCACTAAAAGGCACTTTCCTTTCCTTATCCTTCACAAATTCTACAGCCAACATTAAGCCTTTCCCACGAGCATCACCCACATATTTACTCTCTTCACTTAAATCCCTCAAATATTTCAAAGCCTCTTTGCCTAATCTCTCAACGTGATTTAATAAACCAAACTCTTCAGCAAACTCAATCGCAGCAGCACCTGCACGCATAGCCAGAACATTACCTCTAAACGTTCCCATATGCGCACCAGGCTCCCATATATCGAAATCTTCCCTATAAACCACTGCAGAAAGAGGCAAACCTAAACCACCAACAGACTTAGCAACAGTCATAATATCAGGTGTTACATTATAATGCTCAGAAGCAAACCATCTTCCAGTTCTTCCCATCCCACTTTGAATCTCATCAACAATTAAGGGCACATTATAATTCTCAGAAATCCTTCTAAGTTTTGGCAAAAATTCATCAGGCGGAACAATAATACCACCTTCACCTTGGATAGGTTCAACAATTATAGCTGCTGGTGACGGTATTCCTGAATAAGGATCTTCTAATACATGTTCCACATAATCTGCGCATCTGAGATTACATGATGGATACTCTAACTTAAAAGGGCATCTATAACAATATGCGTAGGGGAGAAAATGGACCTCTGGTGCCAATGGGACATATGGATCTTTATATTTTCTTCCGCTGGAAAGATTTTGCGCCATTGCCGTTTGCCCGTGATAACTCCCTTCAAATGCTATGATAGTCTTTCTCTTTGTAATCCATTTTGCAAGTTTTATCGCTGATTCTACTGCATCAGAACCTGTAGGTCCTCCATAGACAACTTTTGATTTATTTTTTAATCCCGCTGGTGCTATTTTGATGAGCTTTTCTGTAAGTTCTTCCCTCGGTTCTGTTGGAAAATCTAGCGTATGAACGATTTTCTTTAATTGTTGTATAGTTTTTTCTAGAATATATGGATTCGAATACCCAAAATTTACTACTGAGATCCCTGCCGTATAATCTATGTATATATTTCCATCCACATCTTTAATTGTTGCCCCTAACCCTTCATCTGGCACTAATGGTATTGAAAGTGGATATAATACTGCTTTACCTTCTAATCTTTTTTGTTTTTCTAAGAGCGCTTTTGCCTTTGGTCCTGGTGGTTCTATAAGTATTTTTGGCGCTTCAGAGTAGTTAAGTCGAAGATGATCTATTTTCATAATCATTTTTGTTCTTGCTTATAATGTTAATTGGTAAAATAAATTTTATCAATGTTATTTTGGATTATTTCCAAGAATACTTTAGTCTAATTTATGTTTTCTTAATGATTCTTAATCTTATCATATTTAGCCTAACAGTTTGCTCAAGACTAGTATCAAATCTTGTATAGATTATAATAGTGCGTATGGTGCTTCTTTTATTACTTTTACTACGACTTGCGTACTAGTTCTTTCTACTTCTGGCATTGACATGAGCCTTTCTAAGTAATTGTTAAGGAATTCATCACGGTTCCTAAATCTCCCCATTACTATAAAATCTATTTCACCTAGTACGAAGTAAACTCCCCAAACTCCTGGTAATTTAGCAATCTTCTCACCAAGTTCCACATGATAATCTTTTCCATATCTTCCATGAACAAATGTTATAGTAATATAATCCATGTTGAGACGCGCTGGATCTAAATATGCATGATAACCTTTAATTATACCTGATGTTTCTAAGTTTTTAATCCTATAAGCAATAGTTGACTTAGAAACCCCAAGCTTAGTAGCCATCCTTTCAATAGGATATTTCGCATCATATTGCAGTATTCTCAATATCTCTAAATCCAAAGTATCCAATGCCATTTCACACATATTCTAAATCTACAAGTATATAAATTGAACTTTTTCCAAAAACAATATAATAAAGTTTATATAAATTTTAAATACATAAATGTTAAGATGATTCATGATGAAGAGCAGATATTCTCCTGTTTTAGAAACTGTCCCTCCAGTAGAGGGAGTTAGAAAAAAAATTATTTTCAGAACGGCTGGAGATGGATGGTTGCAAGAGGAGTACGGGGATGAACAAGTGTTTGATCTTATGGATACATTCAGACTTTTCACACTTATGGATAAGCTTCAAAAAGTACAAATACCGGGATTAATAGAATTTGGAAATGGTTTTAGGACTATGACATATCGGTATGATCCAAAAGTGATATCAGCACGTGAACTAATAAAATATATTATAGAAATTGAAGAAAGTATAGGTTCTGTTGAAGAAATGAGCTTTAAATCACGTATAGTAGAGCTTCCAATAGTCTTTGAAGATAGTGTAACACGCGCTGCTATTGAGAAATATAAAAAGGAAATACGACCAGATACGCCCAATATTGTAAATGGTCATAACCTTCGTTATGTAGCTATGTATAATGGTATAACTCCAGAAGAACTCAAAGAAAAAGTGCTAGGAACAGAATGGTTACTTTCTCACCAACTTTTCTGGCCAGGTGGGACATATCAGTTACCAATAGATCCAAGAAGTTCTATAGAAGCTCCAAAATATAATCCATCAAGAACATATACTCCTGAAGGAACAGTTGGGCTTGGTGGTTGGTGCTTATATATTTATACAACTGAATCTCCGGGTGGTTATCAATTACTTGGACGTACTATACCAACTTATCAAGCCTCACAAAGACATCCAGCTTTTAAAGATAAGCCATTTCTTTTAATGGCATCAGATAGAATAAAATACGTTGAAACAACTGAAGATAAATTATTAGAAATTTATAAACTTGTTCATGAAGAGGCATCATCAAAATATCAATATAAAATTACTGAAAGCGTGTTTAAAGTAAAAGATTGGCTTAATTTCATAAACAGAGAGGATATAAAAGCGGAAGTGCGTGAATTCGAAAAAAGAAAAAGAGAAGCACAAAAAGTTGTGAAGGTTCCATGAGGGGGTGAAAAAATGAGTAAAATTGAATATGGGTCTCTTGTAATTAAATCAGGAGGAATACAAACATTAGTTGAAGATTGGCCAGGAAGAGTAGGTTATTACAAATATGGTTATGCAATAAGTGGAGCAGCAGATCATTATGCACATAGAATGGCTAATCTTCTTGTTGGAAATCCTATAACAGAAGCTACTTTAGAAATAGCTGGAGGTCTTTTTGAAGCAGAATTTAAACATGATACTGTTATAGCGGTTACAGGAGCCGATATGAATCCCGAGATAAATGGTAAAGCTATTTCTCTTTGGAAATCAATAAGGGTTAATAACGGCGATGTAATAAAATTTAATGTATCAAAGGGTGTTGGATTTAGAGCTTATATAGCATTTGCTGGCGGAATTAATGTGCCTGTATTTTTTGGTAGTAAATCAACTTGTATATGGGGAGCCTATGGTGGTTTTCAAGGGAGAGCATTACGCAAAGGTGATATTCTACAAATAGGCAAACTACAAGAAAAACAGCTTGAGAAGCTTGAAGGACGTTACATAAAACCAAGATTTATTCCAAATTATGAAAATACATGGAAAGTAAGAATGCTCCCAGGTCCAACGGCAGCACCTGATTATGTTACTGAAAAAGGATATGAAAAAATTTACTCCACAATATTTAAGATAGATCGTAATTCTGATAGATCAGGATATAGACTTATAACACCTAAAGAAATATTCCCTCAAGAATGGGCTCGAAAAACTGGAGGTGTGGCCGGTTTACATCCTTCAAACTTAGTTGATATGGGGTATCCAATACCAGGTGGTCTAAATGTTACTGGTGATATGATCATTATTCTTGGACCTGATGGTCCATGTGGAGGGGGATTTACTATTATTGGAACAGTTATTTATTATGACGTATGGAAAGTCTTTCAAGCAATTCCTGCAAAAGATTACATAAAATTTGAGTATGTTGACATAGATGAAGCTGAAAAATTAAGGAAAGAACAAGATGAAATTTTTAAGGAAGAAGTTGTGATTGGAGGTGTTTAAAATGAGAAAAATTGATATAAATGTTGATTCAGGAGAAAGTTTTGGACGATATAAACTAGGAGATGATGAAAGAGTACTTAAATATGCTACTTCAGCAAATATTGCAACTGGTTTCCATGCTGGTGATCCTAATGTTATTTGGAATACTGTTAAGATAGCTAAAAAATATGGTGTTAGAGTTGGAGCTCATCCAGGTTTTCAGGATATAAGAGGATTTGGTAGGAGACGAATAATAATGGATCCAGATGAGCTAAAGGCTGATTTAATTTATCAATTGGGAGCAATTGAAGGTTTTCTCAGAGTAGAGGGAATAAAACTTCAGCATGTAAAACTTCATGGTGCACTTTATACTATGGCAGAAGTAGATGAAAATTATGCTTCGGCTGTTATAGAGGCAGTAGAGGCATATAATCCAGAACTTATTGTTATTACTGAAAAAGATACTATTTTATACAATAGGTGTAAATCTAAAGGCATAAAAGTTGCTAGCGAAGTGTTTGTTGATCTGAATTATAATGAGCAAGGAAAGATAATTATTGAGAGAGTTAAGCAAGCATGGGATCCAAACCTTGTTTTAAAACGCGCTCTTACTGCGGTAGTAGAAGGAAAAATAGATAATATTAAGGGTCAATACATTGAAGTGAAGGCCGATACATTATGTATACATGGAGATGCCCCTAATGCTGCAGATATAATTAAAACTTTACGAGAAGGTTTAGAAAAAAACGGAATAATTGTAACTAATTTATGGGAGTTGCTTGGGGGTGAGAAAAAATGATAACATCTAAAGTAGAAATAAAAGCCCCCGTACCTGGATTAGTAGCCCGTGTTTTAGTAAAACCTGGAGATAAAGTTGATAATGGAACTAATGTAGTAGTTTTAAATGTCATGAAAACAGAGGTATTTGTGGCTTCGGATGCTACAGGAATAGTAGAGGAGATTAAAGTAAAAGAATGGGACGAGGTAGATATAGGCACTCCCCTAATAATTTTAAAAAAGGAGATGTAAAAAATGAGCGAAAAAAATGAGTGGGCTTCAGCAGGTCCTGGAGGATTAGTAGCTTATTCGGTGATGACTTACATGGCAGCAGCATTATTTCTTGGATTAGTAGATTTTACTTCATTGCTTTTAGCTTCAGGAATAGCTTTTGCTGCTATAATCCCATATATTATTACTGCAATTGTTAGCTTAAGGAAGAATGATAATTTAGGAGGAAATACATTCTTATATTTTACAGGATTCTTTGCGGCAGGATCTGGATTTTCATGGCTTCTAACGTATTTAAGTATAATCAATCACTGGAATATAGATATTAGAATATTAGGATATGAATGGATCGTACTATCTTTAGTGCTAACTGTAACAACTCCTGGTTTTGCCAAAGCTCCACTTGCAACGTTTCTTACAATACTTACAGTTGATCCAGCATTGTTCATTACTGCTTTCTATTATCTTGGTGTAACAAATACATTAATTAATTCAATAGGAGGATTGCTCTACTTTATCACAGGAACATTAGCTTGGTATGTTGCAGCAGCTGGGATGCTTGCAAGTGTAGGTATTAATTTACCATTAGGTAAACCTTTATTAAAATAACTAAAATAATTTTTTTATTTATGGTGATTTTTTATATGAATGAATCAAGTCTAATAGGGAAAAAAGTACTTATTGCTAATCGAGGAGAAATAGCTGTAAGGATAATTAAAACATGTAAAAAGCTAGGCATTAAAACAGTTGCAGTTTATTCGGATGCCGATAAAAATGCTATGCATGTAAAATTGGCAGATGAAAGCTTTTATTTAGGGCCATCAAATCCTTTAAAGAGCTATCTTAATATAGAAAGGCTTTCTGAAGCTATTAAATCAACAGGAGTTGATGCGGTACATCCAGGATACGGTTTTCTTGCTGAGAGTTTTGATTTTGCAAGGACAGTAGAAAATTTAGGAGTAATTTGGATTGGGCCTCCAGCTAAGGCATTAGAAAAACTGACATCAAAAGTTTTATCAAGAAAAATAGCTATTGATGCTGGAGTTCCTATAATACCTGGAACATTAGAAACAGTAACATTTGAGAAGGCACAAATACTTCTTGAGCAATTTAAACCGCCAATAATTTTAAAAGCAGATAGAGGAGGAGGTGGAAAAGGAACTAGAATAATACATAGTCCTGAACAACTTACTCCAGAACTTTTTGAAGCAGTTTCAAGAGAAGCATTTTATGCGTTTGGTAATCCGGGCATATATATTGAAAAACTATTATATAAGCCTAAACATATTGAAGTTCAAATAATTGTAGATGCTAATGGAAATGCTTATGCCCTTGGCGAAAGAGAATGTTCAATACAAAGGCGTCAGCAGAAAATTATAGAAGAAGCACCATCACCAGCAGTAAATGATAGTATTAGAAAAAGAATTTACGAATATGCAAAACAATATGCTATAAAAGCAGGATATAAAAATGCCGGAACTGTTGAATTTTTAATGGACACACAAGGTAATATTTATTTTCTTGAAATGAATAAAAGAATACAGGTAGAACATCCTGTCACTGAATTAACTACAGGATTAGATATTGTAGAGCTTCAGTTATTAACAGCTTTTAACAAGGAATTACCTATTTCAAATGATCTTTATCCAAAAGGACATGCTGTAGAGGCAAGAATCTATGCTGAAGATCCTAGTACTTTAATTCCTTCTCCTGGAAGTATTACAGAATTATCTATACCTATTGAATCTGATATTAGAGTTGATCATGCACTAGAAGTAGGAACATATATATCACCCTATTATGATCCGCTAATAGCAAAAGTAATATCATATGGATATAATAGAGAAATTGCTATATCAAAATTACTTAATTATTTATTTAAAATAAAAATTAATGGTATAAAGACAAATATACCTTTTCTTGTAAATATTATTAATAAAGGAGAATTTAAATTAGGCACGTACGATACTACTACAGTAGACTTCATGATGAGGGAGGGAAGGTAAAATAAATAAGCGTTCTCATTCAATGAACATAGTTTTATCATCTCTTTTTGCGATACTTACGGGCATAGGTGCTTTTATTGCAATCCCTATAGGACCTGTGCCTATTACTATGCAGACTCTCTTTACTTATTTAGCTGGAGGAATTTTAGGTAGTAAATGGGGTGCTTTAAGTCAAGTTATTTATGTAATTCTTGGTTTAATCGGTATACCTTTTTTTGCTGGAGGCAAAGCTGGGATAGGAGTATTAGTTGGACCAACTGGAGGTTATTTAATTGGGTTTGTGGTGGGTGCTTATGTGATGGGATGGTTGATTGAGTTTAGGCAGAGTTTAAGTTTTATGTGGATTCTTTTTTCTATGGTGATTGGTACATTAGTTATTTATACTTTGGGTATCATACAACTTTCTTTATGGTTAAAAATAGGCTTAGAAAAAGCTATCCTAATTGGAGTATTGCCATTCATAGTAGGCGATTCATTAAAAATACTATTAGCAACTTACATAACTATCAAAATTCGAAAACTCTATAAACCCATGATTAATTCATGATAATACTGATTTTTAACATTTATCATTTTTGAAGATATGAGTGATCTAATATTTCTTAAAGATTTCTTTAAGTTATTTTGCTATGTGGTTTATGAGGTATTTTACATAATTTATTGTGGTAATAGAATTTTTTTATCAAAATTGTGAGGAATCAACAATTTTATGAAGCTTTCATGTGAGAGTTTATTAAGAATATTTATTATAAAAGTGAATTAGATGGTGATTTTATTAAATTTTGAGTATCATTTTGCCGGTTTGTTGTCTGTTGAGTATTATTTTATAAGCTTCATTTATTTCATCAAATGGGAAAATCTTATAATAAGGATTGATTTTGCCTGATGCTATGAGTTGAATAGCTTCTTTAAATTCATTTAGGGTGAATGCTGCGCTTCCTATAATTTTTTGTTGTCTCATGATTGTTAAGGCTGGTCTCACTAAATTGATGGGTGTTCCTTCGATATTACCTATGAGAACTAGTATTCCTTCTTTTTTAAGCGCTCTTAAGCTTTCATTTATTGTAAACGCTCCAACAATTTCCATTATAACATCAAATTTCTCCTTTTTTAATTCTTCATTACTTATAGGAATAGCGCCGTTCATCTTTACTATTTCTGGTTTGGAAGTTAGACCATAAATTTCGGCTTTTAATGTTTTTAAATATTGTATACCATGGATTCCCACAGCACCGCTAGCTCCTGTGACGAGTATTTTGTAACCTTCTTTAATATTGGCAAGGTGTGATGCATGGATCATTGTAGCTACAGCTTCACTAGCTGCAGCATATTTTTCAAAATTATTATCTGGTAATTGTATTATATTACGTTCTGGAACATATACTTCTTCAGCATAACCACCAGGTAAATTTTCTCCGATAATAGTATAACTATCGCAGAGATTCTCTTTTCCTTCTCTGCAATATTTGCAACTATTACAGAAAATTCCGGCATAAACAGTTACGGGCTTATTATTATAGTATCCGAAGATTTCATGACCTAGAATATGTGGTAGTTTAAAATCTTTAAAACCTCCTTTCCATATTACTACATCTCTACCACAGATCGCGGAATATTTTACATCAACTTTTACAAAACCGGGTATTGGTTCAAGCTTTATTTCTTCTATTTTAAAAGGTGTTCTAAATTGATAAAGTACTGCTGCTTTCATTATATTAATCTAGATTAATCTTATATTTAAGTCTTGTTAAATTTATGTTCTCATAATTTTTCATATTGCACTATTTATGATGTATTAGGATATATAACGGCATTGAGCAATATTAAGAATTATGAAATACTTTATTGATTTTTTACTTATCTAAATCGTGAGGTTCTTAGGATAATTACTAATTTAAATCATTTCTATTATTTGATGCTCTCCACGACTAAGATTAGAGATTCTCGCTTCTAAGGTGGGATGAAGGGACGCACCATTTTATTCTGTATTTAAGCTTATTGGCAATTATATCAAGGTTTAAATTGTGAGCGTTCTTATTGAATTATTTGTAAGTCTTTTAAAGATGATATTATTTTAGATTTATGAAATGTTGTGCAGAATTAATAGTAAAATATAATGTTCTAAAATATAGAAATAAAAATCTAGAAATATTTTATAAAGTGAAATGGAGAGGTTCATTACATCTATTATTGCTGGTATAATCCTAGGCATAATAATAGTTTTGTTACCATCATTGATATTTAGTGCGCTTAAAATTCAAACTTTACAATCCACTTCAAGTAATACTCTAACAACTACTTCAGAAAGCAATTACTCTTATTTGCCTACAATTACTAGAGGGATTACAAATACCACAATGAGTTTAGTGACACCATCTTCGTTAGAAATAAATAAAATTGCCAGTATGTCAGTAAATACTTATGATAAGGTATTCTTGATTGTTATTGTCTCACTAATCGTAGCATTAGCTATATTTTTATATGCTAAAAGAACAATAAAATAATTAGAATATTAAATTTCTACATGTATTCCGAAATATTAATTAATAATTTATAAGTTTAAGATATAAGGTGAATATATGTTAGAAAAAAGCAGTGCATTGTCGTTAGTAATAATTTTATTATCATTAAGTATGATATTATCAGATTTAATAGGATTATTTTTTACAAATACAAGCTGGTTTTTTCATTTAAGTGCAATTCTATTAATTCCATTATTAGCATCATATGCAATGATAGTTTTTAATGAAAATTTTTTGATTAAAGCTTTTCTCGTATTTTTCTTTGGAGGGTTGATTATTGAAATTTTAGGAACACGTACTGGAATACCCTTTGGTGTCTATGAATATACGTCAAAATTTCAACCACAAATACTAAATATTCCAATTCAAATACCGTTAGGGTGGTTTACTTTAGGAATAATGTGTTATACTATAGCATATTTCTCCCAAAAGAACACGTTGAAAAGAATCTTGCTGGCTTCAGCATTGATGGTATCATGGGATATATTATATGATCCTATCTTTACCGCATATAAAGTGTGGATATGGCAAGGAGGAGAGTACTTTAATATACCCATTACAAATTTTGTAGGATGGTTTTTATCATCAATAATATTCTTTAGCATAATAGAGTTTACTTCAGATCATACTAATAATGATAATAATCTCATTGTTAAACTTGCACCCCTATTAATTTATATAGCATATATGGTTGATGGAGGACTGCAGAACATCATATTAAATCAATTATTAGCCGCGATTATAGGCACAACATTTATGCTGATAAATACACTAATAGTTATTAATTACATTAGATCATCTTCTCATTCATGAATAGATCTTATCATGTTTATTTTCACATGCTAATAGTTAGAATTTCTCTTAAAAGAAGAGAAACTTACGGAATGGTTTTAACAAGGATATTTAAACTGGTTTATTATGTAATAATTTTATGGTTTCGAACCAAAAAATTATGACTGCACTTATTCCGAATAATAATGACATGATATTATGAACATCACTAGTTTGAGGATAAAGTATTAAATATAATATAATCATTGTTGAAAACCAGACTGAGTAAAAAAGAAAACGCGGAACCAAAAATCTACCAATTCTTGTAAAAAATTTAAGTGTACCAATTTTTACCTCTTGCACCAATTCATACTCACCGTGTTCAGTTTTTCTTACCAATCCCAATTCTTCAAGTTTACTAAGATGATATGCAGCTATACTAGGACTTGAAAATTTTAAAGCACGTTGGACCTCTCTGACACCTACAGTTCTTGAACCTGATGAAATTAGATACCAATAGACAAGCAAGGTTTTTCCTTTTAACTTCGATTCTATTAACGACAAATCATCAGACATTACAAAATATATAACCCTTATCAAATAAAAACTTATTTATGTAAAAGCCTTACTTAGGATAACCTAATTTTCCTCGAGTTTTACAAACAATAAAAAAATCTCTGCTCTAAAGTAAAAATCAGGCTGGCATTTATACTTGATACATGCATATTCTATTTTGTGCAATTGGATTTTACCGCTTAAATTTTTAATTATGATTTATATCAGATTTGTATAACAGAACATTTACTAACATGCTTTAAAATTTGACTATGAATAACGTGTATCAGTTGTTGTTGCTTCTCATAATCCAATGATTAATGAATTCGCTGATAGAATTATAAAGCTCAGGAATGGTCGTATTGTTTCTTAGTATTTGTAAATTTGTGATATGTTTTTAGTGTTAAGATTAGTGCTATTAATATTGTTATATTTCTTAATGTTGATAATATGGTTGGCATGGCAGTTCCATCTAATGGGCTTGTTGGTGTTATTTTAAAGAATGCTTGGCTCCATTCTTTATAATTAAACCACGTAATTATTACTAATGCATTGAAGAGGTCTGTTAGAATTATTAATAAGGGTTCCATGTTTGGTGTTAAAGTCATGTATGGTAATAATTGCAAGGTTGTTTGTGGGGTGTATATATAACTTAATGAGAGTACTATTGCTATGCTTTTCCACGAGAGGTCAAAGATCTTATGGTTTAATGATTGATATTCGTTAGTGTGTTGTTTAAAGAGTAATAATAGTGATATTGTTATGAGTGTTATTGATGCATATTTTATCATTATACTGCTTGGGTCTCCGAATATTTCTATAAGCCAGGTGCCCACAGCATTATTCCATGCTATGTTTATGATGCTTGTTAACCATAAATTCATATTTATAATCATAAATGGTAAGTTAAATGATATAATTATAAGCATTATTATAGTGAGATATTTTATGATTAATTTTTTGTTTAAATTCGTTATTATTGCTAGGACTGGTATCATTGAGAATATGCTTACATTAAACGTTAGGCCAAATAATATGGCACTCAGCATATGTTTCTCTTCCATAAAGTATCTTAATGCCCTAAATGAGCATGCAACTGCTATAAGTTCCCAGCTATAGATAGAATATAGTATGAATGTTAATGATCCTGCGAATAGAAACAATCTCCACCATTGTAGATTTAATTTCTTCGTGATCCAATATAAATCTTTGAATAAATAATAAACTGCTATATATATTATAAAAGAGTTTATTAAATAAAAACTAAATACTGGGTTTATATCCATGCTTGCTATTAAGTATGTAATATATATGATTAGACTTACTAATAATGTTTGATTGGCACTATAATTTATATAAGGAATCTTATCTATGCCAGGTAAATTTTGAGGAATTGCCGCTATGTCACTATAAAAGTTAGATTGTGTTAAATTAATATTACTTGGTAAGTGTATGATAAAACTAAATGTTGTGATAATTAATGCGAATAGTACTATATGCGCCTCTTCATCATTTGGCAATAATATTTTATGTATTTTGAATTCAGCTGGTAATTGTACTTCATTTCTTAATAGTTTAATAATTGCATTTTTATGCCATTTTAAAATATCTAGAATACTGAGCGTGTAAGTTGACTCTATTAATGTCACTACTAATGTTCCTAATAGAACGTACGTTACTGGCGACATCATTACTGCATAAAAACTGTAAAGTGTATGATTACCCAATATGTAAACAGTAGTATAACCTAAAAATGGAAAAATAAACCAAAATACTGGGGTTATCAAATTTTTACTTATTTTTGATGCTAGGAATGGTGAAAGAAATATTAAAGCCACGGTTAAAAGATACACCCCAATGTTAAGTGTAGCACCCATTGTGGGATTATAATGTAAATAAAATGGATTCTGGTTAATTAGCCAACCCCATGGTGGTGATGAGGGAGGACCGTTTGGAGGCCTTGATGATAAGTGCCATGAAATAGCTCCCGTCACACTCAAATCTAACCAAGATTTTATGCCTATGTAGGAGATTAGTGGTAAGTTCATTATAAACCATAATGATATTGGTATATAAATTGAGAAGAGAAGTGAATCACGGATGGATCTCCCATTTAATCTCATTGCTATATACAATGCAGGCACTAAAAATATACCGCTCAACTTTATAGAAGTTGCTAATCCGATCATAATTGCTGAAAGAACATACCTATTATTTAATGCAAAATATAATGAAAGAATTGAGAAGAAAGCTAATCCTATGTCAAGCATTGCAACTGAAGTCATATTAACCATTATTGCATCAAAAAGTGGGGCAACGAGTGCAATTATTACTGCTAATACTTCTACAATAGGATTACTCATTATTTTTACTAATTGTAATACTATAAAAAAGACCAGTATGATTGAACCTATACCCATTACAAGACTAGGTATTCTCCAGCTTAATGGTTTATCACCGAACACCATCATTGAAGCGCCTATCATATACTTAAAAAGTGGTGGATGTTCATAATTCATGTAATTTTCAATATTAGAGACATCCGGATATGGATAACCACTCTGTATGAATATGATACCTGGTAACGATGAAAATATGTTAACATTAGCATTCTTAGGTATCTTTATACCAATTCCTGGAAATTGTGTATAAATTTTAGTTATATTACCGTGTAATGAATTTACTATTTTTTGAACTGCTAATTCATTGTTTTCTACTGAGGATGTAGTATTAAAGATTATAGTATAATAGGAGTATCCTTGAGTATCCACATATATGGGTTGTACTCCAAAAACTGTACGAAGAATGTTTCTTGCTGAATTAACATACCAAACTTCATCACTAACATATTCTTGAGTATTAATATTTGTGGCTAGATTATAAGTATTATAAACATAGATTGATAATAATGATATAAAAATTATCGCAATTATATAAGATGAGTATCTTGAAACTAGCATCTCAATCTTCATAATTGTATGTTATATACACTTTAATATTAATCTAAACATTAGAACAAAATTATTTTCATGATACTATTGAACTAATGCTTACTCTTTTGTGTATGGTTTACCAAGTGCAGCTGGTGGTTTAGCTTTTCCAGCATACCATGCCACTACTAAGAGTGTTGCAATATATAAAAGCATGCTAAGAATTTGATCAGGTATAATACCACTAGGTATTGAAGGTGAGAAAGCAGGACGTGGCAACTTAAGCTCACCCCCTTAAGTGGTTGTAGTACAGCATGAAAAGCTTTATGAATAGATTCGTTTCTTTCGAAGAGGTTGATGTTCTCAACCAAAGATTTTATGGTTAGCATAGAGAACTTGTATCAGTAGAGCCTAACAAACCTTAAGTTGCCAAGTTCGACTTAAATTAACGTGAATTGTATTAAAAAGTTTAATTATTCACAAATTCATTGAGATCTTTTTTACCTATTTTAGAGATTAAGCACGTTAAACAATAAATTTAAGACTCATGTTTTTCTTCACTAATATGTCAGAAATGTTCTTTATAATTCTTAGTATCTGACAAAGCAATAATCACACAGTTATTAAGAAGTCTCAAAAATATTTATACGACCGTTTTCCTATTCTTAAACAGTGCCGGGGTCGCCTAGAGGTAAAAAACCGGGAAGCCTGGCCAGGGCGCCGGACTCATAATGTAAAAGAAGGGGTACGGCGCCTTCATGAGAGATCCGGTCTCCCCGAGTTCAAATCTCGGCCCCGGCACTACTTAATTGAGACTCATAGTTTATTCTTTTTTCTTAATAACTTACTATGAAGTTATTAAGTTTATCAGCAATTCATCCCAGAACGAAAGCTTTAGGCTTTCTTACCAAGTATATGTAATTACATCTTCATAGTCTAATCTAGCCATTTAAAAGGCAATAAAAAGAAGCACTAAAGAACCATGTAATGCAGTACTTTTTATTATAAATCTTTATTATTAGGTTATTTAATTAAAGAGGAGAGAAAAAATGAGTTTTCGAGATTTAAGTAGAATATCGTTAATAACGTTTATTTTACTTTCTTTGGTTTCTCTTTTTGCTGATATGACTTATGAGGGAGCTAGATCAGTTTCTGGAGCATATTTAGAAGTGCTCAGTGCTACTGCTGTTTTTGCAAGTCTAGCCAGTATTGGTGAATTTTTAGGATACATTATGAGATTTGTTAGCGGTATTGTTGCGGGATATTTAAAATCAAGTAAAGGTTATTGGGGATTAACTTTCATAGGTTATATATTAAATTTAATAGCCGTTCCTCTTTTAGCTTTTTCTGGCCAATGGCAAATAGCGATTCTTCTCATATTCTTAGAAAGGATGGGTAAAGGGTTAAGAACACCTACTAGAGATGTTATACTAGCAGAGGTTACTGAAAAGATTGGTAAGGGTAAAGCTTTTGGGCTTCATGAAACTCTTGATCAAGCAGGAGCAGTATTAGGACCTTTACTAGTCTCGGTAGCGCTTTTTATGAGTAATAATTATGCGTTAGCTTTCCTAATATTAGCATTACCAGCATTGGCATCAATATTATTTCTTTCAGGTGCATATATAAAATATCCTAACATAAAAGCTGCTGAAAATGCTATTTCATTTACAAAAAGTAGGGCAGTCCTTAATAATATTTTCTGGCTTTATACAATTTCTATGTCAATGGTAGCACTTGGTTTCATGCATTGGATTAATATATCATATATTTTTAGAGCAGAAAATATACTACCAGATTATCTAATACCTACAATGTATCTAATAGCCATGTTGGTTGATGGACTTCTTGCATTTCCAATTGGATTAATATATGATAAAATTGGGTTAGTATCATTGCTCTTAACACCAGTATTTGCAACGTTGGTAGTTCCAATGATCTTTATGAACAGCTTTGTTTCAGCATTATTTGCAAGCATTTTCTGGGGTATTGTAATGGGAATATATGAAAGTACAGCACGCGCCGCAATAGCTGATATATTACCATCAGAAGGAAGAGCATATGGTTATGGTATTTTTGGTGCGTTTTATGGAGTAGCTTGGATGAGTGGAACAATAATTTATGGTTATCTTTATCAAAACCTCACCAACTACTTATTATTATTTGCTATACTCATAGAATCAATAGCATTTATAATCTTACTCATTACTGTAAAACAATTTAAAGATTTAAGAAATAAAAATGTTCAGATTAATAAAACATATACTTAGTTAAATCGGGCACGTCAGCTTCTTTAAAAGCCTTTCTTCTGATTTCGCAAGCTCCGCAAATTCCACATTGTAAATCATAATCCTTTTGACAATTTCACGTAATATATAGTGGAGTACCTAATTTCACAACATCAGCTTTAAATAGTTTAATAAGTGGCTGGAGTATCTTCAACCTGTGCTTAACTAATGTTCCAATCATAGTGTCGTCATTTGTAGTAAAATTGATCTTATTGTCGCTTGATATAATTTTGCACTATTAAACTGCATTAGTTGGAAAGAAATAAAAAATTATATACAATTGATAACACTATAGAGTATTTTGATACCCATGTCTGCTAAGAACATGAGTGCTTTTCTATTGCGTTTAGTAGTTTACTGTATTTGTTTTTATGTCTTTGAGTTTAACTTTGTGCACTTCCTGGTATTGCAGGAATAGGTTGTCAGTTTCCCTATCTTTAAAAGTTAATCGGGAGCATCTCAAGATTCTACCATTGAATAGTTTAAATGAAGTTAAGCTTATACCAGTTGAATACTAGGAAGTGCCTTTATGTAACATTTGCTTTTGAGAATAGAGAAACTTTTGTAACTTTCGCGTATAGTATATGTTTCCTTCATATTCCAGCCTTACAAGTTCACCACTACGCAGAAGTTCATCAACGGTTTGCCAACTTGCACCACTCTTCTTCAAAAGCTCTTCTACAGCCTCCTCCCGCATTGGATGCACTGCAGTTATGCTTAATAAATCCTCTTTGACATCGCCAGTAAAGGCGAATGCATTTCCTTCATACCCTATCAAGTATTCTACCTTATTATTTCCAAGCTTTTTAACGAATACCTGAAAAGCTGCATTTACAGTTTCCTCCTTAGCTGGTTTAACCCACTTTTCAGCTGGAGGCCTAGTTGGTATGGCGATGTAAGCCTTGTTCAGTTTAGCTAGACTCTGGAGGAAATCTGCTATCCTCTCTAATTCGTCTCCGTAATTTATGCCATCAATGAGCATAGTCTCACTTACGATGATTCCATTGAACTTCTTCGCAAACTCCTTTATGCCATCTAAAATTGCATCCAACTTTAAGCTTTTATGAGGCCTATTTACACGTCTCCATAAATCAATGCTAACTGCATCGAGTTTCAATGAAACAAAATTCGCAGCCGATAAGTCCTCCTTAACATCTTCACGCCAAAGTAGGGAGGCATTTGTTATAACTGCTATGGGGGGCCCAACATGCTTTAAGAGGGATATCTCCCTACTCAAATTAACATCCAGCGTTGGCTCTCCATCTGGCACGAAGGTAATATAATCTATCCTCTCTCCCCTTAATTTTGCTTCATTAACCTTCCTCTCAACCTGCATTAGAATGTGCTTTGGTTTATAGAAGGCTTTTCTATCAATAGTCATGTTGCTGGTTCTGCCCAATTGGCAATAAACACAAGAGTAGGAGCATGTTTTCGGTGGGATGTTGTTTACACCTAAACTCCTCCCTAAACGTCTCGAGGGGACAGGCCCAAAGACCAATGTTTCCATAATATTCAACGTATTCACCTTAACCATAGTGTCGTCATTCAGCTACAAATTCTGGAATCAATCCTTTCTCAAAGAGAACTAGAGCTATTGAGTAGAGCATCATCTTAACACTCCTATTCACAGCTTTAGTAGTCCTCTTGAACCTCACAAGCCTATCCCTGAGCGAGGAGTGGAACGACTCATTAGGATTTACAGGAGAAACTATAGTATGATCCTTCGAGCGAAGATAAATATCACTAACCCACCTACCCCCCGGCGCAGTAAAACACTCAGCCATCCCAAACGTCCCCTCATCCCTATCCCCAACCACCCTAGTAATACTCTCGTTGTGCTCTCTAGCCTTTAACCATAGGTGTTCTAGTCTCATGAACATTGCTCTTCCGTACCTTTTGATCCAGGAGAAGATGGTTCCTAGGGGGATGTTGAGTGTTCTGGATATTGCTCTCATGCTCATGCCGTTGGAGTACATTTTTAGTGCTTTTTCTTTTAGTGTTTTTGGATGGTGGTGGTAGAGGGCGTTTAACATGAAGTATTTGCCGCAGTCTCTGCAGAGCATTCTTTGTTTTCCGCGGGGTTTGCCGCATTTAACTACGTGGTGGCTTCCGCATGCAGGGCATGAGATGTCTTCACGGTAAGCTCTCGGCCTTCCTCCCCTACCCATGCGTAATATTACAAATTCCATACTTATAAAGTTTGTAGCTGAATAGCGACACTATGGTTAATTGCTCTATTAAGTAAATTAAAGAAATTAGAGTATACGTCTGGAAAATAATTATTATCATCAGCATTATGACCACCAATAATATAATTTGCCTCATATATTTCACCATAATAGATTGCGATCGAATAGAAAATTAAATTCTTAGCTGGTATATAAGCGGGAGATTTTAATTCATAGGGTAATATACCGTTAATACTGGGATCAAAAAGATCTCTTATAAAGCCTAGATTAACATTTATAAAACTTTTAATTCCAGCCTTTGCAAGTATTATCATAGCATGTGTTTTTTCTCCTTTCACACGATTCCTGTATCAATGATAAGCGGAATAACATGAAAACCTTTCTTAAGAACCCCAAAGCGCTACAGTAGAATCTAATCCTCCAGAAAACAAAACTATTGCTATCTTCCTCTTATTACCACTTCTATACGTACTTCAAATTAGATTTAAGTTATATAAAAACATACAAAATATTTATATAAATTTGCATGAAACATGATGCATTCAAGTAACATTTATATCTTAGAAAATACATAAAAACACAGACTTAACCATGCCTTTGTTTAATAAAGAATCTATTGAAGAGATTAAAAAGAAATTAAAAGTATGGGAGGAAGAAACTATAAAAAATGACATTTCTAAATACCCTGAACGTTTACCTGAATTTAGGAATATATCTGGTATTGTATTAAAAAGATTTTACACACCAGTAGATTTAGAAAATTATGATTATTTTGAAAAGCTTGGTTTTCCTGGAGAATATCCTTTCACTAGAGGAATTCATGCCACAATGTATCGTGGTAGAATTTGGACTATGCGAATGTTCTCAGGTTATGGTAGCCCAGAATACACAAATGAAAGATTAAAATTCTTATTAAAGCATGGAGAAACTGGATTAAGCCTCGCATTTGATTTTCCAACACTTTTAGGACTTGATGCCGATGATCCGTTATCACACGGTGAAGTAGGTGTTGTAGGAGTATCAGTAAGTTCATTAAAAGACATGGAAGTAATTTTTGATGGCATACCCATGGACCAAGTAACAACAAACATGACAATTAATCCACCAGCCCCAGTATTACTCTCATTCTATATAGCTGCAGCTGAAAAACAAGGTGTTAAACCAGAACAAGTGGGCGGAACAACACAAAACGATAATCTAAAAGAATTTTTTGCGCAAAAAAGTTACGTATTCCCACCAGAAGCTGGCTTAAAAATCAGTCTTGACGTAATTGAATATAGCGCAAAATATTTACCTAAATGGAATCCAATAAGTATAAGTGGATATCACATCAGAGAAGCAGGAGGCACAGCATTACAAGAATTAGCCTTTACAATTGCAGATGGTATTGAATATGTACGCGCAGGAATAAAAAGAGGTATGGATGTTGATTTGTTTGCTCCACGTTTGAGTTTCTTCTTTGCTGCTGGTACTGATTTATTTGAAGAAGTCGCTAAATTCAGAGCCGCAAGGAGAATGTGGGCAAAAATCATGAAAGAAAAATTCAACGCGAAAAAGACAAGAAGTATGTGGATGCGATTTCATACACAAACATCAGGAGTAGCACTTACTGCACAACAACCTGAAAATAATATTGTAAGAGTAGCAATACAAGCACTTGCCGCAGTTCTTGGTGGAACACAAAGCTTGCATACAAATTCATTTGATGAAGCATGGGCTTTGCCATCAGAAAAAGCTGCAAAAATAGCTTTAAGAACACAACAAATCCTAGCATATGAATCAGGTGCTGCTGATGTTGTTGATCCTTTAGCTGGAAGTTATTATGTTGAATGGCTAACCGATAAAATGGAAGAAGAGGCGTGGAAAATTATAGATAGAATTGAACATGTTGGTGGGATGGTTGAGGCTATAAAAAGAGGAATACCGCAACGTGAAATAAACGATAGTGCTTATAAATTCCAAAAAGAGGTAGAAAATAAGCAAAGAATCATTGTAGGCGTTAATGAATTTATTGAAGATGAAAAATTAGAAATCCCGTTACTCAGATTTAACCAGGAAGAAGTAGAGAAGCATCAAATTGAACGATTAAGAAAAGTGAGAGAGATGAGAAGTAGTTCTTCTGTAGAATGGAGCCTAAAGGAATTAAAGAATGCAGCACAACGAAATGAAAACATTATGCCGTATGTTCTTAAAGCAGTTAAAGTGTATGCTACATTAGGAGAGATCATGAACACATTAAAGGAGGTGTACGGGGAATGGGTGGAAACACCTCTGTTTTAAGTGCTCAGGAAGAAGTTGTTCCTAAACGTCGTATTAAAGTATTGGTTGCAAAACTAGGATTAGATGGTCATGATAGAGGAGCTAAGGTTGTAGCAAGAGCATTAAAAGATGCTGGAATGGAAGTAGTATATACAGGTATAAGACAAACTCCTGAACAAGTAGTGAATGCAGCAATACAAGAAGATGTAGATGCGATAGGTATTAGTATACTTAGTGGAGCACATATGGCATTAATACCAAGAGTTATGGAATTATTAAAGGAAAGAGGAATGGATGATATTTTAGTAACTGTTGGAGGTACCATACCTACTGATGACATTAAAAAGTTAAAAAGTATAGGTGTAGCTGAAGTTTTCATACCAGGAACACCTCTCTCTGAAATCATTGAATTTATTAAGAAAAATGTAAAAAGAAAAACAGCTTAATTGATTCCACAAAAACATGGAACTCATCATGAAACTATTTAAGTTTTCTTCTTCGCAATTTACGATTTTCAATAAGTATCCTACTTAAAAATTGTATAAATAGAAAATTATACAATTCTTTGAAATAAATATATAAAAAGCATTTCATCCTTCTTCACTGTTGAGATTATTCTTATAGTTGTATACAATATGATTATATAAAAATTATTACATTCTTTAATCCTAAGATAAAGATGAGCGGTTAATAAAAACTGATATTTAGTGTTTATGAATTTATTTTGATTTGCGCTAAATTACTTTTCAAATTATCCAAATAAATTTATAAAAAACTGTTCTTGTAAATTTACAGGGTGGAAGTGTTTGATAGATAATCTCATAGCATCTGCACTCAAGGGGGATCAAAGAGCAATAGCTAGAATAGCATCTGAGGTTGAATATTTTAATCCTTCTTCTTCGGAAATTTTAATTAAACTTATGAAAATGAGTGGGCGTGCTCATGTAATAGGCATTACTGGTTCGCCTGGAAGTGGTAAGAGTACTTTAATTTCTAAATTAATAGAAGAATTTCGTTCAAAAAATTTAAGAGTTGCTGTAATTGCTATTGATCCCTCTAGCCCTTTTAGCCAAGGTGCATTAATGGGTAATAGGATAAGAATGCAGAAACATGCAACAGATCCAGGAGTTTTTATACGCAGTCTAGCAACGCGTGGATATAGGGGTGGTATTTCAGCAGCTGCATTAACTTTAATAGAAGTATTTGATGGTTTAGGTTACGATAAGATTCTTATAGAAACTGTTGGTGTTGGACAGACAGATGTTGACATAATGTATGCAGCACATACAATTGTAGTTTTAGTGAATCCAGGTACTGGCGATGAAATACAAGCATTAAAAGCTGGTATAATGGAAATTGGTGATATATATGTAATAAGTAAGTCTGATAAAGCTGAAGCTGATGATGCTTATAAACAAGTTATGTTTGGAATTGAGAGTGGAATACTTGGCAAAGGTTTAGAGTGGAAACCTCCAGTACTTAAAGCATCATCCATAACCGGACAAGGTATAAAAGAGTTAGCAGATAAAATAGAAGAACACCTTGAATGGGTAAAGAAGAATAATAAATTTAATGAACAACTGAAAAATAGAAGGGTGCAGTCTCTTAAATCATCATTAGATTGGTTTATTGAGAATAGATTAGAAGAGTCATTAAAGAGTAGGGCAGATCTTAATGACTTGATAGAACGTGTAAAAGAGGGTTCAGAATCACCATATGATGCCGTGTTAAAGATTGTCAAGAAACTTTTTTAATGATTAATCATATTTAAATAACGTTAAGGGTGAATTATCTAACATGAGATTACCTAACTGGCTTGTAAAACCAGATTATAAGAATAATATTACTACCTTACCTCCAACTATTTGTGATATATTTAATGTAAAAGCATTTAATGATAGACCTCGTTTACAGCATAATTTATTGGATATTGACTTAGATGGTATTAATAAGGTTGTATTATATGTGATAGACTCTTTTGGTTATAACTTATTTAATTTAATAAAAACTGAACTTCGAAAAATTGGTTTTCCTACTTATCTTTTTAAATCTCTCTCATCAGTTTTTCCCTCAACTACTACAGCCGCTATAACATCTCTCATGACTGGTTATACACCGCAAGAGCATGGTTTAGTAGGTTACATGTTATTTCTTAAAGAATATGGAGCTATAGCTGATATGATCAGATTATCACCAATTCATATTAAAAGTAACAATGCGCTAATAGATTATGGTCTTGATCCTCAAAAATTCCTTGGAATTGATACATTACAAAAAATTCTTAGTGAACATGGTATTGAGAGTTATGCATTAGTTAAAAAAGCATATAAAGATTCAGGGCTTTCCAAATTATTATATACCAATACACAAATAATTCCTCACATAACATTATCTGATTTATACGTTCAACTCAGGAAAATACTTAATGCTAAAAAGGGACATACTGGCTATTTTTACATTTACTGGGACATTGTCGATACTCTTTCACACCAATATACGCCAATATCAGATGAAAGTAAAGCTGAACTTATAAATGTCTTCTTAATGCTTAAAGAAGAGCTAATCAGTAAGTTAGATCCTGAAGTAGCTAGGGAGACACTAATTATAATAATAGGTGATCATGGACAAAGCTACATAGATAAATCTAACGTTGTTATAACTAACTCTCATCCAGATTTATTAAATATGTTGATCATACCTCCAACAGGTGAGACACGTGTATCCTATCTATATGTCAAAGATAATATGGAAGATGATGTAATTAACTATTTTGAAAAGAATTTTCCAGATCGCTTTTATATAATAAGATCTCATGATGCAATAAAGGAAGGTTTATTTGGAATAGGAAATCCAAGAAGAGAAACGATTGATAGAATAGGTAATTTAATAATCTTACCAAAACCTGGTAATGGTGTAATGCATATGTATGAAGAGAAAGAACTTGATTGGGAAAAACGTGGTTCTCATGGAGGTTTAACACCAGACGAAATAAGAGTCACTTTTATGATCTCTAAAATATCTGACCTACAATATAAAAGATCAACTAGATATTTTTATAAACCCGTTAAAGAATAAATACTTAGGTGAAATAGATGCCATCACATGGAAGCTTAACAAAAGCTGGTAAAGTTAGATCAGCAACACCTAAAATACAACCAAAACCTAAAGGAAAAACCATCCCACGAACAAAAAATCGTGTACGATACTTTAAGAGATTTATATACCCAACACTAGCAACCACAAATGTAACAGAAACCGAAACATGATCCTTTTAATTTTATCATAGTCTCCATAAATAGAAAATTTTAGTCTTTAGTGTAATATGCAATAAAATTAGTTAAAGAAAAATAAAACACTCTTAAATAAGATTTTTATGATTAGGTTTTCATTTGATTATTACATCTCCCCTTGCATAAGGTATTGTGCAATAGCTAACAATGTTTATTCTATTTTCTCAGTAATGTCACTTCTTTTTCCATATTTTTCTGTCAGTTTCATTACTATACGTGCTTTTCAATTACTGTTTTATTTGTCGAATAAGTAGACAGAGTTCCCTTATACGCATGTTCTGGCATAGTTAATTTGGTCAAGGATTTGTTTTTCGAGCCTTTTCGCGTTTATTTCCAAATCAAACCACTCTTAAGACAAACAATTTTGAAGATAAATCCATGTTTTATTAACTTTTAAACTTTTAATTTTATCAGCACCTCTTTTACAGCATCCGAAACTTTTGTGTTTGGTTTCACTAAAACTTTTCTTATATGATGATGTTCAAGTAACCCTGAAACTCCTGGACCAAGTTCTGTAGCCAACACATAATTAATTTTAAGGTCTGCAAGCATTTTCACGACTACAGGTCCAGAGCCATATTCATAAGATGTTGCAGGATTATCAATTACACGCACATTTCTAATTTGACCGTTTTCAACCTCCACTATAGTGAATGTTTTAGTTTTGCCAAAAACGTCTGATATAACATCCTCTAAACCTGCATAAGCTTTCGTTGGTACAGCTATCTTCAACCTTACCATACTCCAAACCACTCCTAATAACATTTTTAGCTAAAAATTTGAAAAAAAGATTATAATGAGGTTCGCCGCCATGGAGAGCCCCCGCCTCTTCCACGCATCCCTTTAGACGGACCCTTATCTAGTCTATGAATCATCATTGCTGATGCTCCACATCTTGGACATTTAACTGGTTTTGGAACTCCTTGAGGAACCTCTATTATTTGTCCACATTTAGCGCATTGAAAATGCTTAATTGGCAGACTCAAACTTTTCACCATCCTACGGTTTTCTGCCTTTTTCGAGCATCATTTTTAATTCTTTTATTCTTGCTTCTACATCGCTGATTTCTCGCTCTATGCTGGCTTTTTCTTCTTCAAGCTCCTTCTTATAGTCTTCTAAAGCTTCTAATTCATCCTCTAGGGACTGTGGTATGGGTGGTGGGTATTGTGGGTACATCGGCGGATAAGCGTATGGATAGTAAGGCGAATAGACCCACCAGCGTCGATATCTCCTAGACCAAGGCCACATCATTTTACTCTCACCAATATGGTATGTAAGGCATTGGAAGCCAGTAGGGGTATGTGTAGAATCTCCAATCATATTGGGGATATGCCCACCACCATCTTGGAAGCCATGGGAATCTAGCACAAACCCAAGGATTGAATGAGTATGCCCACCCTCTACTAAAGCCAAAAAGCCATCCAGGTCTTTGCCATGGCGGCAAATAACTGAAGGGCCCTCTTCCAGGCCACGCTCCACTTCTTCCTCTCCATCCCCATGCCATGTTCTCACCTCAATCTATTTTGTGCTTATGCACACTTTTAATTATATAAAAGTAATATATAAATCTTACCCTTACAGAATATATAAATGAAGTTGAACTGGGAGGGATGAGTGAATGCGAAAGGGAGAAGGGATCAGAAAATTGATTGAAATACTTAAAAGGAAAAGAAATCAAAAGCTTATTCATAGAGCGATGAAACATTGCAATGTAAAGCTAAAACAAGCTTGCTATGAGTCTTAAAGGAGGTTAGCACTTTATTAACAAAAATGAATAAGGAATGAGCACTCATGTGGAGACAAAGGTTTAGATGTGGCAGAAAGGGGAGATTCCCAAAACCAGTTATGCTAAGAGCAACACCGCCAATCAATGGCTTTGTTCCAAACCCTCCACGAAACATAGACCCAATATTCCTAGAATTAGCTGAACTTGAAGCTTTCAGGCTAGTTGATCTAGAAGGTCTCTCACAAGAAGAAGCTGGACAAAGAATGGGAGTTTCGAGAGGAACAGTATGGCGTCTCCTTCAAAGGGCAAGAAGAAAAACAGCCCAGGCACTTAGTGAAGGAAGACCTATACACATCGTTCTACAAGGGCCTGAAAGTGGTTCTCAACAATAATATTATTTCTCATCTTTTAAAAATCGTGAAAATTGCAAACAGAAAGGTGCAAGAAACTTAACTAATAGTCCAGCTGATAATATAATGTTAAAATAAAGTTTTATCCTTTGAAGCATAGCAAACCATTGACTACAAATGCTAAAGTGTTCCTAATGTAACTTCATAGCATCTGGAGGGCTTTACATGCACATTTTTAGAATGCGCTCACAAGTTATGAGGTGTCCATTGCGACCGCACGTGCAAGAATCTGAATTGTGTTAAGATGCATATGAGGATAAAGCACAAACTAACACTGCACGAATACATCATAATAAGCATGCAAACTTAAAAATCGTAACATTAATACGCTCACACAGGATTATTCTAATGAGCATGCAAGAAAAGCTGAAAGAGATGAAAAAGGAGTTAAAAGAGAGAATTATGAGGCTTGAGTATGAGATTAGGAAAACAAAAATCCTAATAGGACTTATTGAGAAAGCACTCAACGAGTATAATGTGGAAAGTGAGGATGTGCTCATGTCAAAGGATGGCAGGCTACTATGCAAAGTCTATGTTGGTGCTGATGTTGTGCGTGTGGTGCCGCTTGTGCATGCTAGTACTGATATCCCAGTTTTTAAGTATTTCTTGATTAATAAGGTGTTTAAGAGGTTGAGGGAGCGTGATGTCGTGAGTGGTAAGAAAAATGTGTTCACGTATGAGATTGTTACTGATCATGCGAATGCTGTGCGTGAGATCATAATGAGGAACTTTAGCGATGAAAAGATGTTGAAGGAATTGTTCAACGCAATCAAGTGGACTTTAGAGAGAGTTTAAAAGCCTCAACATTATGATCATGCTTATACCTTTTACTTCCCACGCCTATGTTAAAATGCATACTTATCTGGTAAGTATTGTTCTTTATCATACTGAACATGCGTAATTCAAAACATTATTAAGGGATTTGAATCATGATTTTTTAATAATCTGTTTATTTTTATAGCAGTTTTTGGGTTCATTGGTGTTGTTTTTGCTCTTGTAATTAGGACTGCTAGAGGTTAATGTCAAATCCTATAGCATTCTTATTGTGAACAATTGATTCTATAAGCACATGCCGGATTCGCAGAAAGGATCTAGGATGAGGCTGCCCTCTTCTGTTGCGTAGATTTCTATAACTTTTTAGCAATGAGTAGTATCATTCTAGCTAGGTATGGATGGACCCTGTGAGGCATTTTTACTGGTAAAGTTTCAGTCTTCTTCGTTAATTAAACAATCTTACGTTTTTATTTTGGAAAAAGTGTTAATAGCAGGTGCTACATAATAAAATTAGAGTTTATAATATTTTCATGGTATTATTTGAGCATCAGAATGATCGTATAGTATTGTGTTTTGGCGTTGCTTTTAGTATGTTAGTAAATTCAACAATTATGAAAAATCTGTATCCTTTAAACCTTTAGTTATCAATAAAATAAAAAATAATTTTTGTTTTATTTGGAACAAGATTACTTAACTGTTCTTGGAGGTGCTTCAGGAATCTTGGGGTTAGGTTTATGTTCTTTACTAATGGGTTTTATCTCAGTTTTATGCTTAGGCTTCTTAACGCCTAAACTTTGTGAAACTACTATTCTCTTAAGTAATTGTATTGCTAAAGCAGGATCAACACCTTTAGGACACACTGCACTACAACTACCTGCAAAATGACATCTCCATACACCATGCGCACTATCAAGAACAAGAATCCTTTGCTCCACTCCTTGATCCCTATTATCAACAATATATCTATAAGCTTGTGCTAATGCTTGAGGACCTATAAATAGATCATCAGTCGCCATTATTGGGCAAGCCGCATTACAAAGTCCACATTTTATACAGAATGAAAATTGCATGTAAAGTAAAAGTTCCTCTGGCGATTGTAGATATTCTCCAGCTGGATTCTCCTGCTCTTCTTTATCCTCCCTTATAATAAATGGTTTTACACTTTTATGTTTACTAAAGAAACTTGAGAAATCCGTTGCTAAATCTCTTATTATAGGATAATTAGGTAATGGTTTTACCTCAATAATATTAGAATTTAATTCTAAGACTTGTGTTTGACAAGCTAATCTTGGAAGACCATTAATTAACATCCCACATGATCCGCAAATACCCATTCTACATGAATGACGATACGCCAATGAATGATCTATATTCTCCTTAATATAGAAGAGCGCATCTAATACTGTCATTCCTCTATATACAGGGACTTTATATGTTTCAAATCTGGGTTCAGTATCCCTTCCAGGAATAAATCTATAAACCTTAAATACTATTTCTTTAGTTATTTGCTTACTTTCAACAGCTTTCTCTTCCATCTTTACCTCAACTTTTTCCGTAACAGTACTCATTTTACCCACCTCCAGCTATTAAATGAAATATGATAATCTCCCATAATCCATATAAATATGTTATGAAAGCTACTATGAAAACCCCCATAGTAATTAATGTCTTATACCTTCCGCCAGTAAATTCTATTAAGAGTGTTCTTAATCCATAGTTTGCATGATACATTAAAACACTCAGAAATACTGAGTAAAATATTGCATAAAATAATGGTTTTGCACGCTCAATAAGGCTTGAATATTCAAGCCCTGTTTTATATCCAGTACCAATGAGACTTGAGAATGTTGATATGTGAGAGAATGCTAATACTAGTAATAATGCTCCCGTTATTAATTGAAGAAACCAGAACTGCGATTCTTTCATTTACTCTCACCCTCTAAAAAATTGTAAATATAAGGGCACATATTCCAAGATAGCAAATAGTATCATTATACCTGCTAAGATCATTAATATTATGGCAATAGTTCTTTGTGCACCTTTTAATGATGATGGTTTGTATGGATATTCAGGACGTATTGGCTTTCCAACAGCATAACCAAGTTCCGCTAATATAAGTCTAATACCATTAGCACCATGTATTGCTAATGCCGCGACCACTATTATCTCACCAGTATAATTTATTGGGTTCTCAAAAGTATTCATAAGATTAGTCCAACCAGTCTCACCACCTAAAACACGAATACTGGTAACATAAATATGCATATATACATAGACTATTAATATTACAGCAGTCACTCGATGTAATGTATACATCCATCTCTCAAAATTAAACTTAAAAGGGCTAATCCAAGCTTTTAATCCCAACTTATATTTTGGAACTACTTTAGGCGGGACAACATTTTTTGATATCTCATTTTTTTCCTCTTTCATAATTCTCTCCTCCTAATATTTCCTCTCAACAGGCAACCATTTAATTATCCTTACAGGTATATATGCTAATGCTGGTCCTTCCATTGTTTTTACTGCTAACGTATGTTTTAGCCAATTTGCATCATCTCTCTTAGGATAATCAAATCTATAGTGTGCTCCTCTAGACTCAGTCCTTGCAAACGCACTATAAAGGACTACTTCTGCCACATCAAGCATATTTTCAAGTTCTAATGCAGAAATTAAATCTGTATTGTATACTCTACTTTTATCTGTTACCTCAGCTTTCTTGAAGCGCTCTTTTAATTCTTTTATCTTTTTTATGCCTTCAGCTAATTCATTACCAGTTCTAAATACATAGGCTTTTTGATCCATTGTTTGTCGTAGTTCATTCTTAATCTCATAAAGATTCTCTTCACCTCTTTTCCCTAACATCTTATCATAAATTCTCGATTCTTCGTGCGAAATTAATTCTTGGGATAAAGATGGTTTATCATTTTTAGACATGAGATAATTATAAGCTTCAGCACCAGCTATTCTCCCATAAGCTAGACATGCAGCTGTTGAATTTGTACCAAGTCTATTAGCACCATGAATGCTTATACAAGCGCATTCACCAGCAGCCCATAAACCTTTTACTGGAGTACTATCTGCATATAATACTCTTGCATCAGTATCACTATGTATTCCTCCCATAGTATAATGTGCTACAGGTCTTACAGGTATTGGTTCATCTATAGGATCAATACCAGCAAATTTTATTGCTATTTCCCTAATAAATGGTAATCTTTCCTTAATTTTCTCATCCCCTAAATGCCTTAAATCTAAATATAAATAATCAAGTCCTCTAGGACCTTTAAAACCACGTCCTTGCATTATTTCTGTTACCATTGACCTGCTGACAATATCTCTTGGAGCCAACTCCATACGTTCTGGAGCATAAGCTTTCATGAATCTTTCTCCTTTATTATTAATAAGATAACCCCCTTCACCTCGCGCAGCTTCGCTGATTAATATTCCTGAAGGAACTAATCCTGTAGGATGAAATTGTATAAACTCCATATCTTTTAATGGTATTCCAGCTCTATATGCCATTGCTAAACCATCACCAGTAACAGTCCTTGAATAAGTAGTAAAACCATATAATATACCAGCACCACCAGTTGCTATTATACCAGCACGTCCTTTAAAAACATGAAAATCACCAGTCTTCATTTCTATTGCTGTTAATCCTTCAAACTTTTTATCTTCTATAATTAATGATGTCACAAACCATTCATTATAAAAGGTAATATTATCGTATTTTAACAAATTATCATAAAGAGTCTGCATTTCAAAAAATCCTGTCTTATCGGCTGCAAATACAGCTCTTGGAAAAGTATGACCACCAAAGGGTCTTTGATCTATTCTGCCATCTTTCCTTCTTGACCATGGAATACCCATGTGATCTAGCATTAAAATTTCTTCCGGCATTATACGAACAAATTTCTCTACAGCATCTTGATCAGCAAGAAAATCACTACCCTTAATAGTATCCCACTCATGTAATTCATAACTATCACCCTCCTCAGGTCTAAGCACTGCAGCTGTACCACCTTCAGCCGCTACAGAATGTGATCTCATAACGTGGAGTTTTGAAATTAATGCAATGTCAAGTTTTCCTTTACTCAATCTAGCTACTTCATAGGCAGCTCTTAAGCCCGCTAATCCTGACCCTACTATGAGTAAATCGTGCGAAATTATGTCAGGCGTTTTAATCACCCTAAGTAAATATATCTTATCTAAACTATATACTTTTTCATAGTATTTATCTAATTTTAATGTAATTTTATTAAAAATGACACATGTCTTGAAAAATAGTATCTTATTTAGTATTTATTTTATTTATATATGTTCACTATTTTATAATAAATAATAATAGATAACTTTATTTTTTACTATTCTTGTAATAGAACTATGAGTAAAATAAAAGTCGCTTTAATTGGTGTTGGTAATGCAGCATCAAGCTTTGTTCAAGGTCTTTATTATTATAGAGAGAATAATAAACTTGGATTATGGCATGAAAAAATAGGACCATATAAAATTTCAGATATAGAAGTTGTGGTTGCATTTGATGTTGATAAAAGAAAAGTTGGAAAAGATCTTTCTTCTGCAATATTCGCAGAACCAAATACTGTTAATAAATATGTTGATGTACCCAATTTAGGGGTAAACGTTCTTATGGGACATATATTAGAACCACTTAGCTCTACACTTCAAAAGATAATCTTATACTCTGATGAAAAACCCGTTGATGTATCAAGTATAATAAAGAGTAATAACGTAGATGTAGTGTTAAACTTACTACCAGCAGGCACAGATAAGACATCTAAATTTTATGCTGAGGAAACAGTAAAAGCTAATGCTGCTTTCATAAATGCAACACCAGCAGAAATCGTTAATGATCATCAATTAGCATTAAAATACAAAACTTCAAATTTGCCAATAGTAGGTGATGATCTAATGAGCCAACTTGGAGGAACAATTCTTCATAAAAGCATTCTTAATTTTTTAGATGAAAGAGGAATCAATATTGAAAGTAGTTATCAGCTTGATGCAGGAGGCAGTACTGAAACTTTAAATACAATGGATGAAGATATAAAACAATTAAAAAGAACAGTAAAAACAAAAACAGTTTCAAGTGCAATCAATCAAACTGCAGAGATTGCAACAGGAACAACGGACTATGTACCATTCTTAAACGATATCAGGATTAGTTATTTATGGATAAAAGGATACGGCTTCCTTGGATCACAAATAATACTAGATATTAAACTGAGAACAGAGGATGGACCAAACGCTGGCAATGTTCTTCTTGATGTAGTAAGAGCAGTAAAAATAGCAAAAGATAAAGGATTAGGTGGTCCTATTAAACAGATATGCGATTACGGCTTTAAGAATCCTCCACCACCACATCCTAAAAACGCTCATGAAATATATGAACAATTCATAAAATTTGTTAGTTAATTAATTTAAGAATAAAATACTATCAGTTAACATCCTTCAATAAATATTTCCACTGTTTATGTAATAAAATACTCAAAAAGAAATATTTAAAAGATTTAAAATAATATTAAATATTGCCGGATGAAGACGCCTTCGATCACCGAGACTAAGTCAATGATGTACGACGGGTGGCCTGACGGATTAAAAATTAGAAATCCTAAGATGAACTACTCTATCTGAAGAATAAGGTTTTAACGAACAAAGATTTTGTATAATAATAGCTTAATCAATGAAGCACAAAATACTTATATTAAAAGAATTTATCACAAAAGTAATGAAGAAAAACCATAAAACTTACTAATATATGAACAAAAATTAACAAGACATAAATGTAATATTTAGTTATGTAGTTCTTAAATATAGATCTTTATAAAACTTTAACAGACTAAAATATAGAAGAATTCTGATACAATTTTAAAAGAGTTTATTGCATATAAGTATCTTATAATATTTTTAAGAAAAATGTTCCATCGGGTCATTTTTACAAAATATTCGGCAAGAAAGCCCAGGGTTCTGGGATGAAATGCTGATAAATCTAAATATAAGATAATAATCATGATGATCTATCTCATCCTACTTTGGAAGCGAAGATCCCTTGGCAATGCAATAACTTATTATTATTAATGTTATATAATAAATTGGGTGAAATAATGAGCGCTGTTGTAGTAGTTGGTGGAGGTTTTGGAGACGAGGGGAAAGCCTAAAAGGCCCCCAAAGGTAAGATTATCTCATACTTAGCCTTAAATGATAGGGTAGATGTTGCTGCACGCGGTGGAGTAGGCCCTAATGCAGGTCATACTGTGACTTACCAGGGTAAAGTTTATAAGTTACGTTTAGTACCATCAGGTTTTATTAATCCTAACGCACGCCTTTATATAGGTGCAGGTGTCGCAATTGATATACAAGTCTTACTTAAAGAGATTGAGGAATTAAACGTAAGCAATCGTATATGGATTGATGCTCAATCTACTATAATAGAAAATCATCATAAAGAGCAGGATAGGAGTGATTCTCACTTAAGGAATACAATACAAACTACTGGATCTGGTTCTGGACCAGCTATAAGTGATAGAGTAAAAAGAGTTGCGAAACTGGCAAAAGACATGCCTGAGTTATCTTCATTAATAGATGATGTTGCGCTTAGAATTAATGAAGCAATCGATAATGGACAAAAGGTTATAATAGAGGGGACGCAAGGGACATTCTTATCAGTTTATCATGGTACTTATCCTTATGTTACTTCGAAAGATGTAACGGCGTCAGCAATTTGTTCTGATGTTGGAATTGGGCCTAAAAAAGTATCTGATGTAATTGTTGTTTTTAAATCATACTTTACAAGAGTGGGGGCAGGTCCTTTAGAAGGTGAACTAAGCCCTGAAGAAATAAAAAAATTAGGATGGATAGAATATGGAACTGTAACTGGACGATTACGTAGGGCTGCTCCGTTTAATTTTAAATTAGCAAAAAGAGCTATTATGTTAAATAGTGCAACACAGATAGCTATAACAAAACTTGATGTATTATATCCAAACGCTTTAGGGTTGAGAAGTTATGAAAAATTACCAAAAGAAGCTAAACAATTTATTGAAGAAATTGAAACTCAAACTAAGACACCTGTCACTTTAATAGGAACTGGTAGTGATGTATATGATATAATAGATAGAAGAAAAGAGTTAGGATTATTGAGATAAAATATTTATCATTCTCACATATTATAATATAGGTGTGAAAGTTGATAGATGATAGAGTAAAGATTATTGATCATCCTTTAGCAAAAGTAATACTTACGCAATTAAGGGATAAAAACACAAAACAAATAGGATTTAGAAAAGGTTTAGTGAAATTAGGGCGTCTCATAGGATATGAGTTAATAAAAACTATGAAACTTGAGGAATTTGAAGTAGAAACACCATTAGGAATGAAAGCAAAGGGTTTTAGAATACCCGATTTAGATCATATTATAATCATTAATGTATTAAGAGCCGCTACACCACTAGTAGAAGGCTTACTAAAAGCATTACCAGACGCAAGACAGGGTATAGTTGCAATAAAACGTATTGAAGAAAAGCCGGGTATAGAGAATATTACAGTACAAAAATTCTATGTAAAAATACCAACAATAAATAATAATGATATAGTAATAGTAGCCGATCCAATGTTAGCAACAGGATCAACAATTTCTGCAGTCATTTCTGAAATCTTGAATGCAGGAATACCTAAAAGATTAGTAGTAGTTTCAATCATATCAACTGAATATGGAATAAATAAAATATTAAAGACATATCCACAAGTAGAAATAGTTACAGTGGCAATTGATCCAGGACTCAACGATTATGGATATATTTTACCTGGGCTTGGTGATGCTGGAGATAGAGCATTTGGTTAAAAAAATAAAAATTTATTTTAGTAAGAGAATCTCTTTAGTGTGAAGCCCCGGTGGCCTAGCTGGTAGGGCGGCCGCCTTGTAAGCGGCAGGTCGCGGGTTCAAACCCCGCCCGGGGCTCTTATTCATTATTTTTGACAATAAAGCATAAATTCTGCAATTAAGTTGGGATTTATGATTAATGTTAAATCCCTTCTTCTCATCATTAGTTTTCACCCTCATTAAAGTAGGTTCATAAATATAGAGAAACTTCATACTTATTGTATGGTTTTCACTAAAGGAGCATTATTCTTTAAACTTTTTATAAAAATTGTACTGCTTCAAGGAGATAAATATTTTAGATACTTTGAATCCTCTGAACCAATATGATAAAGCGTCATAATTTATTATTTTTAGTAAAATATACTTTTTAGGATCATAAAAGAAACATTTATTTTAATGCACAGCAATATATAATGTGGAATGGGTAAATCTGATGATTCACAACAGCATACTAAACTTCCCCTTATACCGCTTGGGATAAAATTAGAAAGTATACTTGGACTTTTAAGAGCGCTTGATGTAGTTTTTAATAGGCATGCAGATTTATATAAACTTGCTGAATACTTTGATCTTGAAGTTGATGATCTTATACCAGTTTTAGAAATTGCAGAGATGCTTGGTTTTGCCATAATTGATGGTGGCGATATCTTTCTTACAGAATCCGGCGAACTATTTATAAGAGCACCAGTACAATCTAGGCGCAGCATCTTAAGAGATAAAATTAAAGGATTTGAACCATTTAGAACCGCTCTATCTTTACTTAATAAACAGGGTTACTTTAAAATAGAAGATCTCATTAGTACATTATCTGACCTTGGATATACTGAAATTGGTGAAGTAGGTTTTCATGATAAATTAACTCAAACGTTAATAGACTGGGGATTGTATACTGGACTTTTTTCTTATTCAAGTGATAATAATGTTTTCACAAAAACACGAAAGAAAATTTAGCTTCTAGCTTAATAGTTCATATAGTTTATCCACATAGCTCATGAACATAGGCATTCTTATACTTCTTGGACGTTGCATAGTTATATTTACCTCTGCAACTATTTTTGCTGGTCGCTTACTAAGAACTATCACCCTATCCGACAATTCAACAACTTCCTCTACATTGTGACTAACCATTATAACGGACTTCAATGATAATGACGAATTAAAAAACATGTTAGTGATTTCTGATCTTAAATAGCTTGCAGTTAAAGCATCAAGACTACTAAATGGCTCATCCATAAGTAGAATTTCAGGATCAGAGACTAATGCACGTGCAATACCAACTCTTTGTTTCATACCACCACTAAGCTCTCTAGGATAAGCATTCTCAAACCCACTTAAACCAACTATTTCTAACATTTTGCTAGCTCTTTCACGTCTTACATCTTTATTAGGTATTAATTTTAATAATGGAAGCTCAACATTTTCTAATGCTGTCAACCATGGAAGAAGAGCAAAATTTTGAAAAACCATAGTAATCTTAGGTGTAGGTTTAGTTATGGGATTACCTCTGTATAATACTGTTCCTGATGTGGGTTTTATAAGACCAGCTATAATTCTAAGTAATGTGCTTTTTCCACATCCGCTTGGTCCTATTATTGATACAAATTCATTCTCCATAACATCAAAGCTTATGTTATCAATAACAGGAAATGATTTACCTCCAGTATTAAATGATAAACTAACATTCTTTACAGATAATATGGGTACCATTGTTTTTGCCTCCATCTTTTTTGCTTCAGATACAGTTACGAGTTGTTTCTCGGGAGAAGTCATTTTCTACACCTCATACTTATAACGAGAAGTCACATAATCATACAATTTTCTCCAAACAGTTCGATCAAGAACAGCCACTATAATAACCATAACTAAAAGTGCGGCATACATAAGATTAAAGTTACCAGCATTAGCCGCTTGATCTATAATTTTTCCGATACCAGCGTGAACTTCATATGTATTATTACCGAGCGTTATCCATTCAGCTACAATAAGAGCGTTCCATGCACCGCCAACAGCAGTTATAAGACCTGTTATTAAACCAGGCATTAAAGCAGGTATATACAACTTTTTAAAAAGCAAAAATCTCTGTAATCCTGATAAAGTACACGCTTCTCTTAACTCATTGGGTATTGATTCAACAGCAGAGAATGAATTATAAAATACATACCACATCGATCCTAGCATTATTATAATAATAGATGCAAATTCTATTCTACTCTCACCAAGCCAATAGACTATTAATGGAAAGAGTAAAGGTGCTGGTATTGATGCTAAGATTTGAAAAAGAGGTAGTATAATACTTTTTAATAACTTATTAAGTGAAACATAAGTTGCTAGGACAATAAGTGGTAACATGAATATGACAGAAACTAAAATTCTAATACTTGATATGCCCGTTCCATAAAGAATATAAAGAAGTTGTGATAGATTTGTAAGTACTTGAAATGCTCCTATAAGTGCAGGAAGCATGAGAAAAGTTAAATAAATAATTAAACCAATTAAAATCAAATATATTAATGATTTAATCATTATTTTTATAATTCTAATCTCGTTTACATATGTTTTACTGGGTTTTTTAATCTCAATTGGAACTAAAGTTTCTTGACTCATTAATGATTTAGCCACTGGTGATAAAGGTCTTCTAGGCAAACGTACTTGCTTTACAAAAATCTTGAAAGGTTTAGTTGCTCTAACAAATGTGCTTACTAACCATGGAGTAGACTTTGGTGCCGAAACAAGCTCATACTTATATTTCATAGACCAATTATAAAGTGTATTAAATACTAATTCATGTGTTAAAATTAATGCTATTATTAAAAGACCAAAGCTTATGTAGATATCTAATATCTGGCCACTCTCTATAATTTGAGCTATAATAGAACCTATACCGAACAATTGATAATTAGTAGTTCCTAAACTAATAATTTCGCTTGATGAGAGAAAGAAAAGTCCAACTGCCCATGAAACAGATAGATTTGCTACTAATCTTGGCACACTAGCAGGAATGTAAATTTTATGAAAACGTTCTAACCAGCTCATATCATATATATTCATTAATTCTATAAATTCATTTGGAATAGCTTTAACACTTTCATAAACAGCAAATATCATGTTCCAAACTTGACTTGTTATTATAAGAAAAATAGCCGCCATCTCAAGTCCATAAGATGGAAAATACGTAACTAAAAAGAAGACTGCAACAGGAAAGAATCCAAGTATAGGAATTGATTGAAGAATATCTATTATTGGTATTATTATATGTTCAGCCTTTCTATTTACACCAGCAAAAATGCCTACGATAAAACTTATAACTGTAGATAGTATAAGAGCAACACTGAGCCTTGCCCACGAGAATCCAAGAGCAGCCAGTATTGTTGTGACACTTATCATTAGCACCAATAGTTACATTCCAAAGGGCTTTATATATCTTAACATAAAAAACAGATTTTAATTAACAGAAATAGATTCTTTTATCTTATGCAAAACACGAATATCTCCTATCAAAGTAACTGGATATTCGCCGCGCTCATCCTTCTCATACGATTTAACCATATCCCATATTGTTAATAATCCTAGCGATACCCCAGTCAACGCTTCCATCTCAACACCCGTTTTTCCAATACTAGTAACTTCAACAACAACCTCTATACCATCTTCAGTAATATTTGTAACAACTTCAACGCTTGTTATTGGTATTGGATGACATAATGGAATAAGTTCCCAAGTTTTCTTTACACCTTGAATAGCAGCAACCTTAGCAACTGTTAAAACATCACCTTTCTTAATCCTACCCTCTTTAATCAGTGAAATTGTAGATGGTTTCAACTTAATAAACCCACGAGCCACAGCCCTCCTAATTGCATCCGGCTTATTTGTAATTTCAACCATCCTTACATCTGACATAATTCTCATAATATTAAAACAAAACTATAAAATAACTTTAATGTCTTCCTTTAATTCTGAGAAAACGAGACTTATCAACTTTTTATCATATAACGAACTCACTTTAAGACAAGATATTACTTTAAAATGTTTCATAAATAATCATACGAAAGGAAATTTAAATAATTTCATAATAGATTCTAAGAAAATCCTATCTCATTATTGTTTTAGGAGTATTAGAGGTTAAAATCATGCAAATCTAATTTCATAACTAACGCATCAGAACCATCCCTATAATATCTATATTTATAACCAATAATCTTAAAACCAAACTTCTTATAAACATTTATTGCAATATCATTATTCTTTTTCACTTCAAGTATTATTGAAGATATCTTTTTCATCTTAACTAGATCTATTAAATACTTTAACAATTCACTACCAATACCTTGACCCCTATACTCTGGTAAAACAGCAATACTTAAAATATGACAAAGCTTATTGAAATGACCCTCTGCTACTGCAGAAAGATAACCTACTACTTTATTATCTTTTTCAGCGACAATAAAAAATTCAGGAGACCTAAACATCAACTCTAGAAGAAAATTCTTTGTAAAAGCCTCATACCCAAATGAAATAGTTTCAATATTATATATAGCATCTAAATCAGCTAATCTTGCACGTCGTATATTGAGTCTCATTTGGGACACTCTAAACCAAGTTGCCTCTCAATATAGGGAGCAATTTCAATTACATCTAACTCTACAATTTCTGGGACTTCACCCACCACTTCAGCTATACTAGGTTTTGTTCTTCCTTCGTCACTTGTAGCAAATTCCTTAACATACAATCCACCTTGGCATAAAATATCTAATTCAAGCGTATGTTCATCAATCAAACGGGGTATAATATTATAAACACGTTTTAAACGCTCCTTATCAACTCTTCTATGAAGCACTCTCCTAGGTGTGCGCTGTCTAATCACACCCCCCGAAAGACCTTTTATCTTAGCAATTATATCCTCTGTCAGATTATTTTTTTGAAACTTTATAACTAACCTGTATCGCTTTTCATGAACCCTAGAATACACATTAATCTTCCTCACAATCGAACGATCAACATAACAAAGATTTTTAACAATAATTTTACCATTACTATATTTTTCTATAATATCATATAATTGATTAAGATCTATGCGTCTCTTTTTTGGATCCTTCACTTCCACAACAAAAGGACGACCAGTCCCTAATGTACGAACATCAATATCTTCCCTTCCCCCAGCATGCAAAACACCCTTAGATCCTTCATGAATTTGAACAATTGGAGGAACAAGATAATCTTCAACCGAACCCCCTATTAAAAAACCCGTATAATTACAATGTTCACACCCTTTACCATTACAATATGGACAAAACTGGCGGGTCTGAGATAGTCCCCTCACAAGCTTTAAATACCTTCCATAAACATAAACAGGTCTCAAAGAGATTTCAATACCATCATTAGTAGCATTATAAACTATTGTAATATCAGGTTTATTAAAATCTACAACTTTATTTAATTTAATTTCAAGAATGCGTCCTAACTGTCTATTAAAATCTAACTTTATAGACTCACCATGAACAAGACCAAACTCAGATCGTATCTGATCTTCACGTTCTATAAACTCTTTAGGAATTACTGATCCAACCATAAACGTGTCAAATTCATATTCAATAAGCTTCTTACTTATTCGATCAGCAATTTCTGGTATCTTAGACATCAAATCATTACAAATATAACATTTTTCTACTGATGAAACAATATTAAACTTTTCATAAATTGCTGATGCATCTACAAAACCAGATTTACGTAATACTTCTAATAACTTTAACCCCTCATCATACCCATCCAATACATATAAATGCGCTTGTATTGATAAGACCCGTTTTAAAGCATTCCCCCTTTCAGTATTACTCATATTACCACCTAATCTAGAAAACAATCTACCCAAACAGCTGTCACAAAGTGAATAACGAGTTAATATACTACTTACTAACTTCAGAAACTCTTCAGGCATTTTTTCCTTCACCATTTATCTGGGTATTTTTCTACCAATAGTTAATCCCATTCTCTTAATTTTCTTTAAACTTTTCTTTAACATAAAATACTGATCTATTAACGCTTGAACCTCCTTAGGTGATGTACCAGATCCCCTTGCAATACGTCTAATTCTTGATTTATCTATAATATGAGGATTCTCTAATTCATCTTTAGTCATTGAATTAACTATTGCTGACCATTTATCTAAGTTTCGCTCAGCACCCTCAAGCACTTCATCAGGTAAATTTCCATAACCCATACCAGGTATCATACTAAGCAATTTACTGAGAGGCCCCATTTTACGTACCTCTATAATTTGATCAACCATATCCTTTAATGTAAAATCACCTGAAAAAATCTCTGATGGCTTAACCTTAGCCTCAACACCAGCCTCTTTCATTCTCTCAACAAGAGATTTCAAATCACCCATGCCAAGTAATCTATTAATGAAACTTGATGGTTCAAACGCTTCGATCTCCTCAATCTTTTCACCAGTTCCTATAAAAGAGATAGGAGCGCCGGTAGCAGCAACAGCACTTAACGCACCTCCCCCTCTAGCCGCTCCATCAAGCTTTGATACAAAAATACTACCTATTTTAGTAGCTTCATGGAATGCTTTAGCCTGTTGATACGCAGCCTGACCTATAGTACCATCTATCACTAACATTACATGCTTGGGTTTTATTGCACTAGCAATTTGCTTCATTTCCTCAATAAGACCCTTTTCTTCCTTATGACGCCCTGCGGTATCAACAATTATAACCTCATAACCCTCCTTAGTAAATTTCTCAACACCATGCCTAGCAATAGAAATTGGATCCTTAGAACTTGGTTCTCCATATATAGGAACACCAATCTGCTCAGCAAGCTGCTTTAATTGATCATAAGCTGCAGGACGATAAGTGTCAGCACTAATAAGAGCAACCTTATATCCTTTCATCTTATAATATCGTGCCAATTTAGCGGCAGAAGTCGTTTTACCAGAACCCTCAATACCTACCATCATTATAACATTTGCTTTACTAGGTTCGATAGGTACACGATAAGCTTGCTCACCACCTAAAAGATGAATTAATTCTTCATAAAGAGCCTTTAATACTGCATCCTTTCTAGTAAAACCAGGCGGGATATCACTCCTTTTTGAGGCCGCTTCTATCTTTTTACTAAGCTCAAGAACTTGTGAAACGTTAACATCAGCCCTAATTAACGCTCTTTGAATTTCTCTAATGAATTCCCTTATTGCAGCCTCATCACCAGAACTTCCCATGAAGCGCTTTACAGCTTCAACCAATGACCTTGAAAAATCCTTCAAAACCACGACTACTCTACTATACAAATAAAAACATGTAAATAAATCCAACTCGTTAACTTATCAGCAATTAACTTAGATTTCTTTCAACAATCTCTTTTTCATATACATGAATATTTCTTTCAGAAAGATGTCTCAACAAATATTTCATATACTTTTCATTAAGTCCTAAAAATTCTGGTGGTACCACACCCTTCTCCTTTATCATTTTCATTCCAAGAAGCAATGCGACACCTGTAGCAGTATATGCAGTAGTTCTAGATAACGCTGTTATGTTTTTCCTCTCATCATATACATCAATAACTTCAAACAATCTACTAACTGGTAAACCGTTTTTAACTCCACTTAATATTACACGCAAAAGAAGCATATCTTGCTCTCTTATCCTTAATTTTTTATCAAGTAATTTTATAATGATTTTTCTAGGCTCAATTTTTACACCACTAATATCTAATGGTTGAACATCAAACATGCCTAACTCTTTAAGTAAAATGATTTTTTCAGCATGACCAGGATATCTTAAAGTTTTTTCCCACATCTCATCAACCTTATTTCCAAATGTTCTTAAGAGTGTGCGTAACCCATCAGTATAGAAAGCCTCAAACTCACCCCAACCCTCAAATCTAATCAATTCAACACCTGTAAGTGGCTCAACATATAAGAGAGAACCATTTTTAATTATTCTCACAGGCCTTGTATATTCTTCTATTAGATCCTCAGAAGACCATGTTATAATGTAATTAAGGGGTGGTATAGGTCTTTTCGGTAATCCACCAACAAATATTTTAACAGATCTCACACTGTCAAACTGAGAATAACCATAACCAACAAGCAAATTACTTAAACCTGGCGCAACACCACAATCTGGTATTATAGTTATACCAGCATCAATTGCTTTAGAATTAAGCTGAAATGGATCTTCAGGCATGTAAGAAATATCAACCATATTCACGCCAGCCATAACTGCAGCTTCTTCAGCCTTAAAACCAAGAAAACCTGGTAATGCTCCAATGACAATATCATAATTTTTCATGAGTTTAACTAATTCATTTTTATCATTAACATCAATATGAACAGCATCAATCTTTTCACCATGTAGATTTTTTATAATTTCATAATTAGAATCAGCAACACCAATCAACGATGTTAAATTAGATGCAACTAAATCATTGACTATAACAGAACCTATAAACCCATATCCTAATACCAATACCTTCATAATTACTACCACACTAACCATATTATTGTAAAAATATAAACATTTAAAAATTATATTTGCACCTAGTTATAACAACTTTTACATAATCTTAATCTCTGCAAAAGCATACTATAAACCTTAAAATTATAAGGAACGTTTAATAAATTATTCATAGGGCCCGTCGTCTAGCTGGACTAGGACCCAGGCCTTCGGAGCCTGAGATCCGGGGTTCAAATCCCCGCGGGCCCGCATCACAACGCATAAGAAATTATGTGAATTGAACTTCTAGTTAATGTTCTTCATAGAACATTAACATCTCATTAGACTTGTTAATGTTTTTAGTAGACATAATCAAATTCATATTATCTCTAGTCCGAAGACCTTTTACTAAATCTTACTTTTTTAGTGATGCATAAGAAACTTTGTTCTTTAGAGTGAAAAAAGTTAGTGAAGATAACTTTTAGTTTCATTAATAGGGAATAATTTTAAGTGAGTGTTTAATATAGTAGATGAGAAGATGAGAATTCCTAGAAAGTTAACACCTTTATATGGTCAAGGGTTTTTTACTGTTAGTAATGATGGTTTATTTACACAAATAATAGTATTTGATTATTATGACCCTGAACATTACTATCTTAGTATTTTAGAAAATGAGGATAAATATGAAGAAGAAATGCAGAGGTTAGTAGATAATATGCAGAGCTTTTTAAATGAAGAAGAAATTCTAATCAATGGTATACAAACTCAACCAACAGTGATAGCTGTAAATCTCGAACACAGAGGCACTCCAGAAAACCCAGTTATAACATTCATAATACACTTTAAAGGTACATTAAAATATGGAACGAATGTCTTCGAAAATCATTATGAACCTGAAGTTTTAGATTATGATTATACAGCATACTGGGTATTCCCTCATAACATGAAAATAATTAAGGTTGAACCTGAATATAATGTTGAGATTCTAGGTAATAATATATTAATAGTAAGTGGCCACAAAGGTGAACGAGTAGAAGGTTATGAACGTATTACATTTAAATATAAAAGACTGATAGAAAGAAAAAAATAATTTAGATTTGTTTTGCATGAATATTAATTATCGGTCTAAATCCTTGTTTTGTATAGAATTCTACAGCAATCTTGTTTTGTGATGGAAATTCTGCAGCAATAATCTGAGCCCCACGTTGCTTTAATCGTTCAATTGCTAATTGTAATAATTCCGTACCAAGACCTTGTTTTCTATATTCAGGCATTATATAGAATTCAATTATATAACCCTCTATCATGGGATCGTTAAAGAATCGTTCTCTTATATCAGCCTTTAAAACACCAATAACTTTATTATTATATTCAGCCACCAACACTAAACTATTCTTATCCTTAATAGCATTTGTTATATATGCTTTAGCCCTATCCCTAACATCTTCACGGACTTTAAGCAAAGCATCAAATTCTTCATTAAGCCTTTTGAGTCTAACAACCAAATCGACAAGAGTATCAACATCACTTTCCCTTGCTTCCCTAAATATTACTTTTTTCTCCATAAGCACCATCTCTAAATCCTCCTATATAATTTTTTCTACCTTAGGGGGCATCTGAATTAAACCATTCTTAACTAAAGTCGAGAGCACTAAACGACTTTCTTCAATTATCTGTCTTGCTCTTTCATGAAACTCTTGCCAAGACATCTTATTCCTAGCTAACCCTTGTTCTACAGCTTTTTGAGCAACAGTAGCAGCCACTCGAGGATAAACTTCCCACTCCTCCATAGTAGGTATTATATAATTCTCAGAAATACCCTTTTCCTCAGCAAACTTAGCTAGCTCTGCTGACGCAGCAACCATCATTTCATCAGTAATAGTTACTGCCTTTGCATCAAGCGCTCCCCTGAACACTGCTGGAAACACAAGACTATTATTAACTTGATTCGGAAAATCAGACCTACCTGTTGCGACTATTTTTGCACCCATTTCTTTAGCTTCCCATGGCCAAATTTCTGGGACTGGGTTCGCTAATACAAAAACAATGGGATCTTTATTCATCTCCTTAATATATTCTTTTGGAAAAGTACCAGGACCAGGTTTTGATGCTGCAACTAATACATCAGCACCTTTAAGAGCTTCCTTAAGACCACCTTTAATCCTATCTTTATTAGTTTTTATTGCAAACTCATACTTCCATGGATTATGTAACATTAATTCATCCATATCTTCACGTTCTGGATGCAATATACCTTTTGTATCAATTAATATTAAATTACCAGGATCAAAACCAGCTGTAATAAGCACTCTTGCAGTAGCAATATTAGATGCACCAGCACCAAAAAATACAACCCTAGTATCCTTAGGCTTTCGATCAGTAAGCTTTAATGCATTAAAAAGTCCTGCTAAAGTAGCTCCAGCAGTACCTTGTTGATCATCATGCCATACTGGCACTTTAAGCGTCTTTCTTAGATTATCAAGTAAGAAGAAACATTTAGGTGATTCTATGTCTTCTAAATTAAACCCACCAAAAGCTGGTTCTAACGCTTTAACAATATTAAAGAACTCCTGCTGATCACGCACACCAATAGTAATTGGTACTGCATTTACACCACCAAGATACTTGAATATTAATGCTTTACCTTCCATTACTGGCATAGCAGCCTCTGGACCAACATTACCTAATCCTAAAACTCTAGTTCCATCAGTCACAATTGCTATAGTATTCCAACGACTTGTTAGTTCAAAAGATAAATTTGGATCTTTCGCTATAGCTCTTGAAACCGCAGCTACACCAGGCGTATACCAAATTGAGAAATCATCAAGAGTTCGTACTGGAACTTTAGGAACCATCATAATTTTTCCACCATAAAACTTAGAATACTCGACTGCAAGCTTATAAAGCTCTTCAGTTCTCTCCTTTTGTTGGGACATGATGCTCACGAAATAAATATACGCACAGAAGAAAATAAACTTATCTATTTATATAAGCATTATTAACTAAATCGCTAAATATGTATTTAAAATATTTATCTCATATATTATTTATGCAAATAAACTTAGAATAATAACAACATCTTAACATGTTATAAATAAAAAGTTTAAATAACTTTGTTAAATAGCATCATAATTAAAATTTTAATATATGAAAAATAATCATTCTAGAATGTTAGACTTAAATATTTGCTATATTTTCATAAAATGGAGTAATATGATAACCATTGATGAATTTAATAAAATTGATCTCCGTGTAGGATTAATTAAAACAGCAGAGCCAGTACCAGGCACACGCAAGTTAATAAAACTATTAGTTGATTTTGGTTCAGAAACAAGACAAATCATATCAGGCATAGCTGATCAATACTCACCAGAAGAACTCGTAGGACGCAAATTTGTTTTTGTGTATAATTTGCAACCCAAAGTTATACATGGTCTTACAAGTCAAGGCATGATATTGGCAGCTGAAGATAATTCTGGTCACATTTATTTAGTAACAGTAGACAGAGATCCCCCACCAGGAACAAAAGTTCATTAAACCTGGGATCAACATTAATTCCTCTTTTACCTCATTGATCAATTTTTGTTCTCATACTGCTCTTCGTTTAATTATATTATAAGAAAGTTTTGAATATACAATAAAAAATCAAAACATACAGCTAAACCACAAAACCTTTCGTTTTATCAATATTTATAAATTAGAGCTACAATAAACCATAAAAATAAAAATTAAAATTTTAAAAATTATGTAGATTGTGCAGTAATTTTCTCAATTTTTAGAATCTCTGATGGTCTTTCTAAAGATCTGTTTATTACTATCTCAGCTATAAGGTTGTATCGGTCTAAAATTTCATAAAGCCTTGCAAATAAGATGGCTTCTGTAACACTTGATGTTTCACTTACGGATTCAAAGCCGCTAAGAGATTTCAGATTACTCACACGCTCCATAATTGAGTTAGCCAGTTTAAAGTCTAGCTCGAATAATGCCTTGAGCATATCTTCAGAAATCTTTTGTATCTCTTGAACAAAGCCAACCATTGACTTAAGTCGTGCTTGAATTTCTTTACTATCTCTCACTTTTAATACGATCTTTGATGTATCCTCAATATTATCTGCAACCTCCTCTAACGCTTTTACTATAGCTCTATTACCAAGTATTTGAAGTGGTTCTTCAATACCTATTGTCTTAGCAGCCTCTCTATTATTCTGCGCAAGAAATAATTGTCTGAGTGAAAGCCAATATAGACGATCTACTTCCTTCTCTATATATTCAACTTCTTCAAGAAGGCTTAAATCACCACCGCTGAAAGCATGTAATATAAAACTTAACATTGAGTTTACTAAGTTAACCATACGTTTCATAAGACTTTGTAATGGAAATCTTGTAGGATCTACAAAGCATTGTATAACTACCATATCAGGTTTCTGGTCGAAAATACTTAATTCACTATGTCTATTTACTGAATTTCTAATTTCCTGTAGATGTTGTAATTCTAATTTTGGTTTCTCAGTTTTTACAACAATTTTATCATATCCTAAAAGATAGCATGCAGTAATCACTCTTTCAAGCATACGAGGTTCTGTACATAAATCTGCATTAATTATATACGTAATTTCCTCAGCCTCACCTTTAGCTAATTTTTTAGGTATAAGTTTTAAAGATCCATCCGACTCTGGTGATAAGAATACAAGGTCTCCTTGTCTTAACTTTACATTATTTACCCATTTTTTAGGTAATGTAACTACCAACGATGTTTGTCCTAATTTTTGCACTTTGCGTGCTTCCACGCTATTCACCAATAATATATCATATGCACTACTAAATAAATGTTTCCTATACTAATTTATATTAATCAATAAAAAACTATGCTCATATGATTTTTTGAAACAAAATATTTTCAAACATAATCAAAACTAGATTAATCATAAATATATTGAATACAAATATTAATCAGTATAGTAACGTAAGTAATTTTGTAATACTTTCTAGATTAAATTTTAGTAAAAATCTCATTTTATCAATAAATTTTTATACTATAAAATAAAATAGTTGTATCATTAGTAAAAACATCTATGTATTTAAATAAACAACAATTAGGAAAACTTAATATTAATTAATATCTTAACTTATGTTGGTGCTATTAGTGGACAAATCATTAGGCACACTTGAGAAAATTGAGGTTCTCATACCTGGTTTTAGAGGTTATAAGATTAAAGAACTAATTAGAGAAGATGATAGATTAGTAAGACAATATTTAAACATGAAACTACTTGAAGCATTAAATATTATTGAAGAAACCCAAGCCGATGTCCTTGAAAGTGCAGGTCTTAAGGCTGCTGATGAATTAGAAAATTCAGCAAGAAAATTAAGAATAATGGCTGATAAAATTAAATATACACCAACAGGATATTCTGGGCTTTTTGACAGAATTAAAGTATGGGAGGATATACTTAATAATCTCCTTAATATTGATAAGACACTAATACCTAAAGTAAATGACATAGTCGAAAAAGCACAAACACTTAAGAATATTTCCTCCAATCCCGATCCTAAAATTATTCAAGAAACAATATCTACTATCAATAAAATTTGCGATGAAATCTCTCAATTAATTCAACAAAGAGAAATGCTTATAATTGGTCAACAGAATAAATAAGGTGAGAAAGTGTGCCAAAAGTTATAGTTTGGGATAATCCACAACCAAACGAGATAGTATATAAATATCCAAGCGAAGAAATAGATACAGGTTCTGAGTTAATTGTTAGAGAGAATGAAGCTGCAGTATTTTATAGAGATGGCAAGGTTTATGCAGTTTTCAATGCTGGTCGTCACGTCTTAACAACTCTTAATTTCCCTGTACTTGAAGGTCTTACTAAACTTGTTCATGGCGGACGTACACCATTTGTAGCCACAGTAATTTTTGTTTCATTAAAAAGATTTCAGGGTAAATTTGGTGGAAGAAGTCAGACAAGAGAGCTTGCTCCAATAGCATTCAATGGATCTTTTTGGTTTGAAGTGCGTGATGTGAGCGTATTCGTAAACAAAGTAGTTGGTGCTCAAAGTCTTTATACGACAGATGAATTAAACAACTACTTAAGAGGCTATTTCAACGAACGCGCAATGAAAAATATTTCAAATTATAGCATTTATGATCTATATCAAAATCTTGATAACGTAACAAAAGAAATGACTTATAAATTAAGGGAAGATTTCATGGAGATTGGTATTGATATACCAGCAATAAAATTTGAAGGCATTGATGTAACAGATCCAGTCTGGAGGGATAGACTATTCTGGCTTAGAAGTGGAGTGGCAGGACAAACTGTTCTACAAATGGAAACTATAGATAAAGCTGCAGAAAGCCTTGGTAAAAGTCCCGGCGCTGCCATAGGTTCAGGTATAGTCTTGATACCACCACTCTTACAACAACCAACACCTCAAGCACAACAACCAGCAACACCTGCTCCAACAACCCCACCTCCTCCACCTCCATCAGCACCAGCCGCATCAGTAGTCTCTCAATCACAGCAACCAACAACATATCAACCTAAATGTCCTTCCTGCGGATCTTCAGTTCCTCAAAATGCAAAGTTTTGTCCAAACTGTGGAGTTCAACTTAAGTGGTGTAAAAATGGTCATGTAGCACCAATTGCTGCGAAGTTTTGCCCAGAATGTGGAGTAGCCTTTTTGTAGCTAGTCAGATTTTCTTTGTAATTTTATGATATAGGTTCATACAATAAATTATATTCTTTAGCTAGTGAATACGCCCTATTTATTTCTTGCTTATTTAATCGTCTTGAAATTTCTTGATAACGATCAGGATTATTAGCAACCATGAATTCTGGTCTATATTGATCCATCACATTGATTAAAGCATTAGGGCAGTTCTTAGAAATCCATTCAAGCACAGGCTTTGTGCAACATTCAATATGATTTGGAAGAACTAGATGTCTTATAATTATCGGATCATTGTTTTCACATATCATTTTAATGTTTCTTGTGGCAATCTCAAAATATCTTGTAATTGCTGATAATCTAGATGCGCATTTATCGTTTCCATACTTAAGATCGGGTAAATGTATATCTATTACATCAAGGAGTAATTTCATACCCTCAAGACTTGTATATGCATTATTATTCCAAAGTAATGGAACATTAATTTCTAAATATTTGAGTGACTCCATGATTGTATGCAGATGTTGATCAGGATTCCCTCCAACATAATTAATATTCTTCGCTCCCTTTATTCTAAGCTCAGTCGCAATATTTGCAAGCATCTCTGGTGTAACTTTAAAACCAGATGTAGGATATTGGCTTATATCCCAATTTTGACAAAATACACATCTAAAACTACAACCAGAAAAGAATATCGTTCCACTTGGAACTAATGGTGCTTCTTCACCCATATGAAGAAAATATGATGCCACATAACTATCATAACCTAACCTACAAAATCCTTTAGATTCCTTTGTTCTATCAACCTTACATCTTCTTTCACAAAACCTACATGGTGTAAGCAATTTTTTAGCAAGCTCGATCTTCACATCCAAATAACTATATTTTGGTTCATGTAGATCAGCCAATCGCAATGAATTATCATCAATCTCTTTCCAAACTTTCTTAAAATCCATACTCAATCTATCATGCAAACGCCAAAGTTCATTCTCATTTAATTTTTTTGGATCCTCATCAACTGGTATACGTTTAACAATAAGAAACTTTGCAGGCTTCCTATCAGTCATAACTTCATAATACCATCTAAGCCTATTTTTTACATCCCTATTCCTCCAAACATCAACAGCATCAGGCCTAAGAAGAATCCAATCCAACATTTCCCAAATAAATAAATAATAATCGGATACAAATTCTTTATGCTTCTCATACACATAAACTATTAAACAACTTTCAAATAATTCAATATGCAAATTAAGGATAAAGTTTACCCTTAAAAGAAATCATAACCTAAATAATTTAAAACATTTCATAACTTATTTTACATTAACTCAACTTCACATCCTAAAAACCACAGAAATCCCAATCTTAAAGCCAATTTGAATAAGTTCTGAGAAATGTTGAAGTACTACTTACAGTCCTGACATAATAATAAGATGGACCCTCACCCAATATATATAAATAAGCCTTAGGATCATCCACTTTTCCTACGCCAAGATTAATACTTGCAAAAAGACTAGGTGGAGCTCCAACACCAAAAGAAATCGAAACACTAAACTCCCAATGTACACCGCCAGTCACAGGAATTCCACGCATTGTGCCTCCTGGAATATCATAATAATATTCATATGCAGGAAGTATACCGCTCCATGATACAGATGATTCGCTTACAACCTGTGGATCAGTAGAAGTATCAATAGGATAGATTAACTGTTCATATATATTGAAATCTGGCAAAAACCAACCATAAGTGGCATAATATATTTTGAAGAAAAGCGAATGTACATATTCTCCAGTCAAACTATGTGCATAATCTCTAGCTACCTCAGAATCTAATGTGACTTGCGCAGAGCCTCCACTAATCCATGACATATCATTGCATGGGTCATATGTGTAACGTCCTTTTAACTCTATTTCTATTTTTGCTCCAGCTGGATAGTCATACCAGGCTTTGATGTTATCCCACGTTGCAAAATTTAAGACTTCTGTCATGCTTGATGTTTCTCTGTATGTGATGCACGCTTCTGGAGTATTATCTTGTGGTTTTATGTTGTTTGTGTTATTTTGTATCTTTTTTAGTGTGATTTTTATTGTGCGAGCGTCTTCTGGCCATTGCATGTTTGTTGGGTCTAGTGGGAATGCATAAAAACCCGCGAGCTTATCTTCTTTTATCCATGCTGAGATTACCAAGTTTACTGATGCGAATATTGGCCTTCCATGAGCGTCTCTGGTTATAAGCGTTCTTGGTATTATTGTGTGTATTAGTGTTTTCCCATCAATACCCGTAATACTTTCACCTAGTACTTTTACATCTCTGCTAAGAAGATGTAGTATTACATGTGCTCCGGCAATTGATTTTTCGTATTCGTCGTTTGCAATTATTGTTAATGTTACACCTTGATTATTTTCAGTTATAATAATATTAGCATAAATGTTGTAAAAGAGTGCGTAGATTGGGATTGCTAGTACCATGATAAGTATTGATAAAAATATTATTAGCGGGAATTTTTTAAACATCATACTTTGTCATATAATTTTTCTTTTAGCTTATATTTAAATTTAACTTTTAATTCTTATTAAAAATATGCAAATATTTTTTGTTTTAAGTTTTTTAATTGTTTAAAAAGAGGGATTTAATAATGCAAAAACTTAATTAACAAAGTATGATTTAGATAGATCATAAGTTAGAATTCTTATGTTTATTCTCTTCTATCATGTTTTCTTTACTAAATTAATAAAAAATATTGTAATGCTAGTTATAAGACCGGATAATACTGCTACCGAAAGGTATGCTCTAATAATGTTAAGTATGTTATAAATAAGGGTTGTTGTGGATAATTTAAGCATCGTATTATCAATAATAAATGCAAACAATGCTATTAGAATGGGTGTTAATATGCCAATATAATACGTATCGCTTTTTAATCCTTCAATGCCCGTTGAAGCTTTACCCAAACTATAACCAAACCAGATCCAAATTACGTATATCAAGATCTGAAGAATGAGCGTGCTCCATAATTTATAATTAATTGATAACAATGGGCTCAAAAAAGGATAAGCCCCTATATATTCAGGGAAATTAGGTGCCAAAAGAAAAGAGAAAATAAATAATACAAGATGGCTGATTAATTCAATGGCAAGCGCATAGTCAAATCCAACAATTATATTACTTATTAAATTACGCGGCATAATATTCATATGCAATCCTCTAATATATAAGGTTCTATTTTTAATAAGCCAACATATTAGTTATTTATGATTCTGTTTGTTTTGAGGGTTTGTGTTAGTTTGGTAGATTCTTAATATTTTGATCCTACTTATCTTAATAATTTCGAGGACGGAAGATTTTGTATTAGTTTTAATAAGTGGAATATAGTTAAATTAATTAGTGTGTGATTGTAATTCGTTTTTGAGTGAACATGGCTGGTATAGCTGATATAATTGGGTATTTTAATTATGGCTACCGAGTGTTGGTTGTTATTGCCATATTTTTGCTTATTGCGTACTATTACTATACGACTCAGTCTCAATCTTCTGAGAAAAAGTGAGAGAAAATTATTAAGAATGTATTTGTATACCATATTTAGAGTTAAATCTTTGTTTTTACTTAATTAAAATGGTTAACGTGTGAGTTAATAGTGCAAGAAGATGAAAAAAAGCGGTTTGAAAAAATACTAATGGATATAATTAGTAAGTATCCTAGCATAAGCAAGGATGAACTTTTGAAAATGATTAATGAGAAAATTAACATATTAGGTGGTATGATTAATAGAGATGTGGCTGCTCTCTTAGTAGCTCAAGGTTTAGGGCTTGATATAACAGATTTAGTAAGCCCATATAAAAGAAGCTACAAATCAAAAATTTTAGCCCCAGGTCTCAGAGGTATTACATTAATAGGTAGGGTTATGTATGTAAGCCCGATAAGAAAGATTAGTAGTAATAATGAGGAGAGACAATTCGTATCTGTAATTTTAAATGATGAGAGCGAACAGAAGAATATAGAAATAACTTTTTGGGGTAATATGGTTCATAATGCTTTAAAACTTCGTATGGGTTTTATAATAGAAGTTCATGGCGGAATAGTAAAAGAATCAACACCTGAACCGCGTATTAATGTTAATAAAGGATCAATAAAAATTATAAGAGAAGAAAAACCAATATTCAAAAACATCATTACTGAACACGCAGCAGGTGTTATAATTGATGGGTATGTAATTGATATTTACGAGACTGGCGATGAAAGCTATCCAATAGCAGCCTTAGTTAAAACAAATGATTCACAATATAGAATACTTCTAACTCGTGAGCAAGTAAGCATCTTAAATAATAACACATACGCAGTTTTTAAAGGATGTTTGGTAAGAAGTATGGATGAAAATGCGGTAGACTTGATGATGAGTGTGGATGGAATTATTGATGTAAATACTGAAAAAGTTTCTAATATTAAGAATATTGTTTCTGTTGATGAACTTTATAATTTTAAAAAATCATCATATGTAAATGTGCAAGGTTTCATAAATATAGTTGATGATAAAATTTTTATACTAGGATCAAAATTTTGTGTACCAATAAAAAGTAGTATATTATTAAATGATGGAGCGTTTACAATTAAAGGTGCTTTATTTGAAAACTTATACAAACCTAATTTAATTATTGACAAATTCACTAGAATTATGCAAGAATCTGGTGAGATAAAAGAAGATTTGAATAACATAGAATGGCAAATTGATCAGTATTATTATGTACATGGGTCTGTTAATACTATTAATTACATTGATGCTATAAATGTGTGTCCTTCATGTGGATCACAATTAAGTTCATGGGAGAAAACTTGTAACAAATGCGGTTATACAGGACAATTCAACGTTATTCCAGAAATTTCATTTACTATTGATAATATAAAACCTATAGAGATAATATTACGTGGACAAGAAATTGAAAAAATAACAGGTTATAGTGAACGAGCTATTATCGAAGCCATAGAACTAGGTATTTCTGATTACTTGAAAGATACTATTAAAGATTCATTAAAAACTTTAAAATTAATAATAGGCGGACAGCTAAAAGAAGTCAAACCCCTTATAATTGCGAAAGAAGTATATAAGCTTAAAAACAATAAATATGATAAAATAACGGAGGAGAAAAGGGATGGGAGGGAGGAAGAGAAGAAAGAAGCTGATAAAGAAGGTTATAAAGAAACTCCCTAAAATATTCGTATGTCCAAGATGTGGAAGACAAAGCGTAAGTGTCGAATTTAATAACGATCATACACAAGCATATGTTAAATGCGCATACTGCGGATTAAGTGGAAATGTACAAGTAAAGAAAATTCATGAGGCTGTTGATGCATATAACATATTTGTTGATGATTATTATGGAGGTAAACTTAGTGAAGTTAGGGCCAGTGGAACGTAAAATTGAACATCTGATAGCAAAAAACGGAGCTATACATCTAACATTAATTGATCCTGATAAAGTATCAGTTAAAGATGCAATTACAACTGCAAAAATTGCTGAAAAAGTAGGTAGTTCAGCTATCCTTGTAGGGGGATCAATTGGCGTCACATCACATGAAGTAGATCAAATAGTTAAATCACTGAAAAAAACAGTTAAATTACCCATAATAATATTTCCAGGTAGCATAAGTAATCTCACACCATATGCGGATGCAGTACTTTATATTTCACTTCTTAATTCACAAAACACATTCTTCATTATAGGTGCACAAGTATCCGCGGCACCAATAATATGGAAGTACAGACTTGAAGCAATACCAACAGCATATTTAATCATGGGTGAAGGAGGAGCAGCTGGTTTTATGGGTGATGCAAAACCAATACCTTATACAAGACCACAGATAGCTACTGCCTATGCTTTAGCAGCACAAATGATGGGCATGCACTACATATATTTAGAAGGAGGTTCAGGCACAAACACACCAATTCCACAACTAGTAATCTCAAACGTAAGAAAGTTTGTAGGTATTAGAATTATAGTCGGTGGTGGCATTAGAGATAAAAATTCAGCAAAAAATGCCGTAGCAGCCGGTGCAGATATGATAGTTACTGGAACAATAACAGAAGGAATCAGTAGTGAAGAACTTGAATACAGATTAAATGATATAATAAACGGGATAAAAGAAGGTATAAAACTAAGAAGTGATTTTTCCCAGAAATCCTAAAGGAGCTAGTTTTTGGTTCTTTTTATAAAATCCTTAACTACTAAAATCTTCTAAGATAGAATTCACTATATCTAATTTTTAATATTATTATTAAGATACTTAAGTAATTGTAATGCACTTCCATCCTCTTTATATGCTAATGATAAGATACCTTCGATAATAGGTTGCATTGAGCGCTTTACTAATGATCTACTCATTGCATCTATTATATTTTCAGTATCACCTCCATTCTTTAATTTTCTAAGAGCATAAGACACAGCATCTTTTCGCATATTTTCTATATATGTCATCAACTTAGAAATAAAATCATCAACGGCAATTTTTATTAAAAATTTATCTAATGAAATCATAGTTTCCTTAATTATAAATTCAGTACTTTGTATCCAATGCGCATCAACGTTTTGTTGTATTTGATTTTCCAAAGTTTTTAACGTAAATACTTTTCCACTACCAGTTTGATCAATCTGTAGTACAGCGCTCGGTATAGAAATATCAATAATTAATGGAATATTATCATGATCTATTTGTAAAGTAAAATATTTTCCAGATATAGCTATAAAAACAACATCAACATCTTTTAACATTCCTATTACATCAGCTAATAAAATTCCGTATCCATTGTTTGCCATTGCCAATTTATTTACTTTTTCTATAGACCTTCCTGCAATTATTAACCTCTTTATCTTAAATGAGTTTATTGTTTTTATTATCGCTAATGCTGCCTTTCCTGTACCTACAATCATGATACGCTTCCCATCTAAACCTCCAAAAAATTTATTAGCAAACTCTACCGCTATTTCCGGAACACCAATCATACCCTTCTCATTTTTTCTAACACTAGCTCCAACACTTACCGCTTTTTTAAAAATTGTACTTAAAACTTTACCAACAGAATTAGCACGCCCACTAATTTTCAATGCCTCTCGTACTTGATCAATGATTTCCCATTCTCCGATAACTAATGATTCTAAACCAGCCGCAACTCTGAATAAATGTTCTATTGCCTCACGTCCTCTTATAATATTTACATATTTTTCAATATTATATCCAGCCAATTGTGTTAAATAATCCTTGATAATAGATTTTACATCATTATTCTCATCATTCACATAACAATAAACTTCAAATCTATTGCATGTCTGTAATATTACTAATTCCTTAGCCCTTAATCGCTCTTTAAGTAAATGAATTTCTTTCTCAACATCAGTTACTTGAAGTTTTCCTATTAATGAGAGTGGCGCATTTTTATGATTAACACTAAAACAATAAATCTTACTAAGTACAGCATCAATTAATACATTTTGATCTATGTTTGTTGCCATTTTAATACCATCTCTCTAGCAAGGCTTTCAGCATCATTTACACGACCTTCATTTATGAGCCTTCTAACCTCTGGATTATTGTAAACGGCATGATAAATTCTTTTCCTAACATTCCATGGAATATTTTTCTTTCTCATAAACAATTTCAAGTTACCCATTAAATGCATTAATGATATGAGATCTTTCTGCTCTGAAAGAAATTTTTTTACACGTTCTAAAGCTTCCATTACTGCTAAGGAACTTAAACCACCTGAAATCATGGCGATTCTAAAAGAATCTACACTAGTCTCTATACCCATAGCAACTTGAGTTCTTTCAGCATCACCAGCGAGATCATAAAGCTTTCTATAATGTTTACATAATTCAATTATCTTATCATCAATACTCCTCTGATCATTTAAAGCTGATATTATGAGATCATGCTCTAAAATTAATCTCTCTAATAATGATAAATCACGCGCATCACCATTTATTAATGTAAGTCTATCATTACTTTTTGCCATATTTTTTAATTCATCAGAATGTTCAAGAGCAAGAACTGTAACCACCGCACCCGCAGAAAGTAATCTACGCGTTTTCTTTGTTCCTTCCTCACCACCACCAACAACAAGGACTTTGAGCCCCTCCATTTCTACAAAAAGCGGCATTCGCATATTATAACACCTTGTTTATTGAACAAAAAGCTAAAATTTATTTATTTTGAAACACATTGTAACTATTACCAGTTACAAAATTTCATTCCTGAAATATTAAATCAGTTTTTAACAATAATGACCAACAGCAAAGTTACTCGTGACTCTCTCATAAACATTATATTAAAGTAGTTTGCGATGATAATTATTCAATGTTAGATATCGTATGAATTATAATAGAATTATGAAATAAATCTCATTAACAGCAAAAACCTTTAATACTCCGTGATATTAATCAATAATGATGAGTATTGCAAAAATTAAAGTAGATGATATCAAAGATCAATTAATGAACCTATTAGGATTAACAGAGTATGAAGCAAAAACATATTTAACATTATTAAAACATGGAACCCTTACGATAGGTGAATTAAGTAAAAGAAGCGGAGTACCAAGACCAAAGTGTTATAGCGTAGTTCGTAGCCTATCATCAAAAGGCATGTGTAATATTATACCCAGTAAACCCATAAAATGCCAACCAGTAGATCCAAAAAGTGTAATCAACACAATGATTTATGCTACCGAAAGCGAAAGTTCTCAAAAAATTAATAATTTAAGATCATTAAGCGAGAATCTTATAAAAGTAATAATAGAAGGTGAAACCAAAACATTGGGCATAAAACCCATCGTAACAATCATTGAAGAAAATGATAACATTATAAAAAGTCTAAAAAATGACATTTCATTAGCATCCAAAGAAATACTAGTTGCAATGAGCAACACACCTATACATTTCAATTGGAGTGCTATCATTGATGACACAATTAAAGCAATATCACGCGGTGCAACCTTCAAATATATAATACCATCTTCAGAATTCTTTTCCAGAGCCGAAATCATAATGAGAATGTTACCCAGTAATATAAGAAACGATGCCGAGAACTGGCTAAGAGAAGGCAGGGTGCAAATAAGACGTTCATCAAAAGTATATCAAGCATTCGCAATAATAGATGAAAAAATAGTTCACATATTCTTCACCGAACCTCAAAAAAATGATATACTTTTCTCTCTACGCTTTGATGATGAGCGTTTTAGTAAATATATGAAAACATACTTTGAACTATTGTGGGAGCTAGGTTAACATTAAATAAAAAATTCTGGATAAAGAAGATTCATGGAATTAATACAGCTCTTCCTTTTACCTCATTTATTTTAAGCTTATGAAGCACCTCATTTGCCTCTTGTAAATTATGGAGTTCAACCTTTACAACTAAATCACCATGTGATGCAATTTTTAAAACATTCTGCATTTCAGCGCGACTACCAATAACACTACCTTTAATTACATGTTCAGTATAGAACTTAAAATTGCGTATATTACCTCGCACCCCAATAACTACAACACCACCCTTTTTCGTTACTTTAATTGCCTGTTCTATCACTTCATCTGATGGCGCAAAAACAATTGAAGCATCAGCAAAACCAAATCCCTTAAAAGCACTAATAACATCCTCTTCCAATGGTGAAATAACCTGAAATGCTCCCACTTCTTCAGCTATCTTAAGATGATCTTTATTTCTACTTACTGCAATAACTTTTGCACCAGAAAGCTTAGCAAATTGTATTGCCATATGTCCAACACCACCAACACCAAAAACACCGATAATTTTACCAGGACTAGCTTCACTTAATTTCACAGCCCTAAATGCGGTAATTCCTGGACAAAAGAGTGGTGCTGCCTCAGCATCACGTAAATTATCAGGTATTTTATAAACATGGTGAGCAACAGCTTTCATATACTCTGCATAACCTCCATCAACAGTTTCTCCAGTAATCTTAGCATTAACACATAAATTTTCCCTGCCAGTTAAACAATATTCACACTCTCCGCAAGTATTATAAAGGGGCTGAACACCTACACGTTCACCAATTTGTAAATTTTTAACATTTTTACCAATTTCTTCAATAGTACCAACTACTTCATGACCAGGAATAATAGGTAATTTTGCAGGCACACCCATATCAATCCAATCACCCTCTATCATGTGAAGATTTGATCTACATACACCACATGCCTTAACTTTTATTAGAATCTCCCCTTCACTAATTGTAGGTGTTGGAACTTCTTTATAATGTAGTGGTCGTGTTTCTATTGGAGCCGGTTTATATAAAAGCATTGCTTTCATAGTATCACCAATTTACTTTAATTAATCTAACTTTTAATAGTTGATGCTATAGTATTATGTATTCTTGGCCTTAATTCTATAAGTTTAGTGTTCTCTCTAGTGGGATGAATTCTATTAGTAAGAAGTACAACTATTAACTCTTTTTCCGGATCAATCCAAACTGATGTACCAGTAAATCCAGTATGTCCGAATGATCTTTCAGAAAATAAATCACCAGCAGAAGTTCCATTTGGATTATCATTTATCATCCACCCGAGTCCATAACCAGCATTTAGATTTTTAACGTAATTTTTTATCATAGCGGTTACAGAACTTTTTGATAAGATTTCGTTTGAACCATAAGTTCCATAATTAAGCATCGTCTGTGCTATCTTGGCAATTTCAAATGCTGTTGAAAAAAGTCCAGCATGTCCACTTATACCACCCATAGCATAAGCATTTTCATCATGTACTTTACCAACAAGTACTTCTCTTCTCCATTGGCATAATTCAGTTGCAACTATTCGCGGTTTCAGAGATTCTGGTGGATTAAACATAGTATCTTTAAGTTTTAATGGGTGCATAACATATTCTTTAAATAATTCATCAAAAGTTTTTCCTGTTACATATTCGGCTATGCCAGTTAAAATTATATAACCTAAATCGCTATATGTGAATTTTTCACCAGGCTGATTTGAGGGAAATGCATTAAGTGCGGCTTTTATTATTTCATTTTTATCCTTTAAGCCTATATAAAACGGCTCCCACGCTGGTAATCCTGATGTATGTGTAAGAAGATGCAATATAGTAATTTCCCTCTTTGTTTCATCCTTGTTTATCTCATTAAATATTGTAGAAATTTTTTGTCTTAAATTTATTAATCCCTCCTCAATTAATCTCATAATTATTATAGAAGTTACCAGAGATTTTGTGAGTGATGCCAAATCAAAAATCATATCCTTTTGCATAATTCTTTCAACAGGAACAATCTGGGCTTTACCGTACGATTCATGAAAAGCAATAACGCCCCTACGAGCAATAAGAAGAACAGCACCAGGAAAAGCATCATTTACATATCTTTTCATCAATCTATCAACATTTGCTAACCTCAATTCATCCAAACCAGCTTCCTTAGGACTTCCATAATACAATTCCACAGTCTAACACCTTAAAAATCCTTCATACCAGAGCCAATACCAAATTCATTATTAGATCCAAGAAGATTCCCCGCAGTTGAGAGTGGTTTACTTAAGTTTACTGGTAATTTACCATTAGGCTTAATCTTTCCAGAGATTAATTCACCTATAGCTATGATCATGCATGGTGAGTTTGAATATCCTACTATTATGGAATTAACATACTTAGTATTTATGCGATTAATAAGAAACGGATTATAAAAAACAACTACAACATCTCCATCAAATGGAATTAATCTATTAAGCAACTCAGCTTGCTCTTTAGATGAAACAACCATTAAAAATACAGAATTATGTACATTCTTTAATAATTTAACAACTTTGTCATAATCTTCATTATTAGGATTTTTATTAATTGTAATATCTATCACATTATTATAGAACTTCTTGAGAACTTCAGATAAATAGAGCATATCATACTTCTCCTCAACTGGTGACGATAAGGTCATTTCAGAATCAACAATAATTATGTTTTTATCATTTTTAATGGGCAATACCTTCTCATTCTTTAATAAAGTAACAGCCTTCCTAGCAACATAAAGTTCAAACGCACGATGTTCCTCACTTCCAACTATAGATGGATTAATCTTATTAACAAAATTTATAATACGAAACTTAAGTTGAAGAACCCTCGTAACTTTTTCATTCAACTCCTTATCACTAATATCCCCATTCTCAACCGCCTTAACAACTGATTGATAAGCTTCAACTTGTTTTTTATATGTATGGGAAAAAAGAACCATATCAGCACCCGCCTTCAATGCTTTTATTGCAGAATCTCCTGCAGAATATCTATCGCTTATTGCTTTCATTTCCATACAATCTGTCATAATAACTCCCTTAAAGCCTAACTTATTACGTAATAAATCCGTCAATATTTTCTTAGAAAGCGTTGCAGGATTCTCCTTATCTAATACTGGATAAACTACATGAGCTGTCATTATTGCATCAACATTAAAAATGTTAATAGCATCAATGAACGGCCTTAAATGTACATTCATTAACTCATCCAAACTCTTATCCATTACTGGAAGCTCTAAATGAGAATCCAATGATGTGTCACCATGACCAGGAAAATGTTTTGCGACTGAAAGAACACCACTCGAATGTAAACCTCTAATAAATGCTCCACCTAAAGATGAAACAATTGCAGGGTCACTACTAAATGATCTAACCCCAATCACAGGATTTAGTGGATTAGTATTTACATCTAAAACAGGCGCTAAATTCATATTAATCCCTAATGATATTAATTCAGTTCCAATAATACGACCAACATTATAAGTAATCTCTTCAGAATTTATCGCACCAAGTCCCATGTTACCAGGAAATATTGAACCACTCTTTAACCTTACAACCTTACCACCCTCTTGATCCGTTGAAATAATCACTGGCAATCTGTATTTTTTATTCATTGCTAACGATTGTATAGAGGATGAAAGTTCAGCAACCTGATTAGGATTTCTTATATTCCTAGAAAAGTAAATAACACCACCAATATGATACTGCTCAATAAGAGTTCTCAATTCATCAGTAATAATTGTATTGCCAGACACATTATCAAAACCGCACATAAACAGATTACCAACCTTTTCTTCAATACTCATCCGAGCTACAAGCTCCTCTATATTGATCATTCTAAACAAATTTAGAATACCATAAATTTAAATCTTACTTGATTTACTAACAGAAAATGAGCATTTCAACTAATTTATATTAAAGTCTTTGCTTAATGCACTTGAGGTATAATGAATAGCCGTGATTTAAGTAAACTCATAGAGAACGCTCTCATAAGCGCAAGAAAAAAGATACTCAGCACCATAGAAAATACTAAGGTAGTTGGCACAAATAGATTTGGTGATACAACTTTTAATATAGATATTAATGCCGAAAACGAGATAATAAATGAATTCAAAAAAAGTGGAGAAGGTTTCACAATCATAACTGAGGAGTCTGGCATAATAAACATTAACAACGGTGGAAAGATTGTTGTAATAGATCCCCTTGATGGCAGCCGTAACGCAGTAAAAGGCTTACCAATCTATAGCGTTTCCATAGCCGTTGCCAATGGCGAAAAACTTTCAGACATAATAGCCTCAGGAATAATTGATGTAATACATGGGGACATCATACTTGCCGATGATAGCGGTGTTTACTTAAACAACAAACCTAGAAAACCATCCAACACAACAGAACTTAAATCAGCATACGTAAGCATGATAATAAAACTCTCCGAATTAGAAAAACCAGATGAATACAGTGAACAAATTATTAAATTACTCAAAAAGATAGGTTATCCCAGATTTATGGGTAGCGCTGCTCTAGAATCCGCATACGTATCTATCGGCCTCTTAGATGCCTTCATAGAAATAATACCAAGATTACGAGTAGTCGACTTAGCTGCCTCACTCCATATGGCCAACATTTCTGGCGCGTATGTCAAACTAACTAACATAAAAGGAGAATTAAATTTAAAATATGAAGGAAGAATCAGTTGTATAATAGCCTCTAATGAAAAATTAGGTTCAGACATAATTAATTTATTAACACAATCTCCAGCTTAATTTATACTTTGCCAATGACTTTTTTACGTAACTCCCTAAGCCTTCTACTCACTACCCGTATAAGTTGCTTCTTAGCCTCTTCACCAACAAGACCTTTCTCCCTAATCTTCAAAATATTATTACTCAACGTTTCATCTCCTAATACCTCCTTTATCCACTTCTCAAAATCTCCTCGCTTAAGATGAAAATCTATTACCTCTACAGCTAATGTAGGTAACGTATTAGCAAAATCTTCAAGACTATTCACCTTTATACCCGTATACATATTCACATCTTGGTAAAAGTAAAAAGCTTTCTCATCATCCACCCTTCTTAATATATTTTCATAATTTATAGGCTTAACCATTTCTATCCCAATAATAATAATTTAATCTAAATATATCCTTAACTTAAGAATACTCATGAAATTTATCTTTACAATAAAAATCTCAACAGAGAGAATATAGATTAGATAATCAATCATACGTTCATCACTAGCTTATTAACATTCGTACTTAGTATAGTTAAACAAATATATAACATATTATAACATATGTAATGGGTGAATAATTTGAACGAAGAGGAACTTAAAGAAAGAATAACAGAAGCATTAAGAAATGTTTATGATCCTGAAATCCCAATAAACGTAGTTGATCTTGGTCTTGTATATGATATATCCATTGATAATAATAAAAATGTAAAAGTTAAACTCGGCGTTACCGCCCCAGGATGCCCAGTCACAGGTTTTCTAGTAGAAACCGCCTCAGCAACAATTAAAAGTAATGTTCCAGAAATTAATGATGTTGAAGTCGAGATAGCCTTTGATCCACCATGGACACCCTATAAAATGACCAAAGAAGGAAGAGAACTCTTTAAAACACTATATGGGTATGATATAGTTGAACAATATGAACAAATGTACGGAATAAACGGTTAAAATCCACAAAGTTAGAATTTCAATAAAATAATGCTTAATGTTAAATTACCTCCTTTAAATCCTAAAGAACAGCTGCTTAAACCTTTGAGAATACAGCAGTATCATATTGCATGATTCTTTAAATTTCTCTTAGTTAGGTGTTTCCTGATACTAGCTATGTATAAAAGTAAAATCTAGAACTCATATCTAAATTCCATTAACCTTATTTGTTATGCTGTTACATAATACGTTTTTCCTTCTCTTTCTATGGCTTTAATTACTCCACGCGATAATAGTTTATTTATTTCTTTATTTGCTTTCTCTGAAGATAAATGTGCAGTAAGTATAATATCATCTATTGTGGCACCATTCTTTGATCTTATTAGGGAGAGTATGACACTCTCTATCACTTTCTCTCTCCTAGAAATCACAGCCCTTATAATTAATACTATCACAACAAACAGTGATAATAACACAAGCCATTCTGCAGGATCAAGTGCCATATTTAACTATATGCTAACTTATAATATAAAGTTTTCAGTTATAAATACACACGTTAAATCATCAAGTGCTAAAAAATTAACACATAATAAAAAATCAACACATTAGATAAAGCATAAAAACAACTAATAATCATATTTGAAAGCGCTTTTTGTAGAATTCTTAGGATTGAGGAAGATAACTTTAGATTTATTCCCCTTAAGTTACCTTTTGAGACACTCTTGTTGCAACTTTTGAACTGTTCATCATTCCGCTTTTCTTTAAATGCTCAAATCTTAAGAATAATTAAACTTACCCTTAAATTGAATATGAACGTTTAAATACTTTATTCTAAATATCTTAAAATAAATAACATTATGAGTAAGGGAAACATAAGAAATAGGAATAATAGAAGAAGATTTTTGGAAATATTAAGCGGGATTGGATTAGGTGCTGCTGCATCTATTCTTTACGAGAGACTTTATGACATTCCTTCCTTACAAGAAAAATTTAGAAAAGAAGTAAGCTATTGGATGAACCAATACTATATTGCTAGCGAGGAGTTGAAGAAAAATGTTATAAAAGTATCCCAACTTGAAGATGAAGTAAACTCTTTAAATAAAGTCGTAAGTTATCAAGATAAACTAGAAAATGAAGCAACTTCTGCAATTTCAGATTATAAGCAAAGAATGGAGGAAGCTGTTAATAAATTAAAAAATACGATTGAAAAATATAGAATAATACTAGGAGATGAAAGAGTTTCTTTTGAATCCGCCAGTTTAAAAGTTCTTGAAGATTTGAAATTAACTGAGAACAAACTTGAAAAAGTTCTTGTTTATTTTCCTTTAATAAAAAATTTGAGTTTTTCTCCTTCTAAAGTTATTAACGGTAAAGTTTATGATCTAAATGTTAGACTAGAAGTAATATCACCAATAAATACTTTAAAGAAAGTTGAGATCAAATTAATACCAGTTGAGTATGATTATTTCATTACTGATTATGGAGTGAGGAGAGAAGATTATCCTCTAGTCTTCCCTCAAGAAGAAACTAGAATAATCAAATTAAATCCAAAAGGATTAGAAAAAGAGATCTTTGAAGCTAATTTCACCAATTTGAGAGGTGGAAGAGAATACATCATTAAAGCGAATGTAGAAGATACTGATGGGAAATTCAGAAGTGAAGAGATAAAAACTCCATATATAAGGGAATTTGAGAATATTGCTCCTTTAAAGGACATACTAATTACAGCTTATTATTATCCTTGGTATTCTCCTTATAGACATTGGCAAGAAGGTTATAAGGGAACACCACTTTTAGGTAAATATAATTCTCAAGACCCAATCGTAATAAGTAAGCATATTGATTATGCTACTGGACATGGAATAGGCGCCTTTATTATAAGCTGGTGGGGACCAAATTCATTTGAGGATGTGACCATAAGAGACTATTTTTTGAAAAATCCATTAATCAACGACATTAAAATTCAAATTTTATATGAGTCAACAGGAAGGCTGAAAGTAATTAAAGAAAACAATAACAGCATAAGTATAGATTTAGATGATCCAACTAACAGACAAGTTTTACTAACTGATTTTAATTATCTAGCAAATACCTACTTTGATAGCCCACATTATCTTAAAATTGGTAATTCACCCAAAGTAGAACTACACTTAGCGAGAATATTTAAAGGAGATGTGCCTGGAATTATAAACAGTTTACGAGAACAAGTGCATAATAGTGGTCATGACTTATACTTAATAGGTGATTTAGTTTATTGGCAAAACCCTGTAACACCATCTGAAAAAGAACGCATTAAATTATATGATGCTGTAACTGCTTACAACATGCATACAAATGTTCAGGAGATTCTAAATGATTTTGAAAATAAGGTTGCTAAAAAATACAATGAATGGTTTAATGTAACAAAAGATTTAAAAGTAGGATTCATCCCATCAGCACTACCAGGTTTTGATGATAGCGCTGTAAGAGCTGGAAACATTCCTCTACCAAAAAGTACAGACAGATTTAAAAAACAAATAGAAATAGCGAAATCATATATTGATAATAATTTAAAAACAATTACTATTACAACATTTAACGAATGGCACGAATATACTTATATTGAACCCTCTATTGAATATACCTATGAATATTTGCAAATAATTAAAGAGTATATACCTTTTCGCTTTTCCTAACTTTTAAAACTTAATTAACTTATCCTAATTACAAAATACTTAGCAAGAAAGTTCAGAACTAAAGTTCTGGGACGAATTTGCCGAAAATCTAAATACAGAATAAACCATAAAACTCATGATGGAGAAGTTGCTGAGGCTCAAAAGTGTTCGAAGTGAAGAGTGCCAAAACGAGAATCTCCTACTTTAGTCATGGCGAGTGCTAATATATTATAGTTACATGATTTGAGCATATGATGCAAGTTTCTAGTTTATTCACATGTTAAATGTTGACTTCTGTATACATTTTCAGTATTGATCTAAACTAGTATTAACCCCAGGCTTTTATATAATGCAAAAATGCAGATGCACTTAACTAGGAGGAAAGCATACCAAGGTGTCATACAATATGGCAAAAGGAGAGAAAGATTATATAAAAGTAAATACAAAATAATTAATCATGACACACTCTAATAATAAGATAGAGTTGGAAAGAAGATTTATGATTGTGGTTGCAATTATTTGGATAATGTTATTAGCAGTACTGCCATTAGTAAATACAGCTAGTGTTCAGATATTCGGAATACCATTGCTATGGTTTTGGGTGTTATTATGGGTTATAATAGTTCCAATAGTTCTTAGCATAGCTTATATTATGTTGGAGGGGTGAAAAATGCCAGAGGAAGCAATAATTGCTACATCAATAATATCCATAGTTTTAGTAATAATGTTTATTACAGGAGTTCTTGCATATAAGTATAGAATTAAAACTCTTAGAGCAGATACTTATATGGTTGCTGGAAGAGTATTAGGTACAGTAGTAGTTTTTTTAAACATGGCAGCTGTGATCTATAGCGGTTTTGCATTTTTAGGAGCTGCAGGTTGGTCATATGCATATGGTGCTCCTGTTTTATATATATATGGATGTATGGTGCATTAGCATACACTTTAGCATTTTTCTTTGCTCCAAGAATATGGAGAATAGCAAATGGACAAGGGTTACTTACGCAACCTGATTATTTTCAATGGAGATACAATAGTAAATTATTAATGATTTTAACAGCTTTAATAGGCATAATATTTAATATACCTTATATACAATTGCAAATCCTCACTACTAAATATGTTCTTGATCTTTCAACGTATGGAGCCCTCCCCACATTACATGTTGCTGTCATTTCATTTTTGCTAGTAGTTATATATGTTTTCTTAGGAGGAATGGTTAGTGTAGCAATTACTAACGTATTTCTTGGAACAATAATGCTTGCAGGAATGTTAGGAGGAAGCTTACTATTAATAACTTATTATTTTGGAGGATTACCAGGACTTTTCCAAGCGGTCTCATTGACATCACCAAAATCATTATACTTATGGTCTTCCGCTGGAAGAACCTCCATACAATGGGTTATAACTGCAGCATTAGGTAGTGGTTTAGGTTTCTGGGTCTGGCCTCAACTAGCACAAACAATATTCCCAGCTAAAGATGTTAAAGTATTAAGAAAAAGTATCACAATGACATCATGGTATCATGTTCTTGGTATAATATGGGCATCATTAACAGGCCTTGTAGCTCTAGCTATTGGATTGAAATTAAAAGTAGCGGATTATGCTTTTCTTACCCTTACCGGTAATACTTTCGGACCAGTAGCTTTAGGATTAATAGGAGCAGCTGGCATGGCAGCAGCACTTTCATCAGCTGCAGGAATTTTATTAACTCAAGCAAGTCTTCTCTCAAGAAATATTTATCAACTATGGTTAAAACCAAATGCATCTGATCGTGAAGTTATCTTAGCTAGTAGAATTTCTGTTCTAATTTTTGCTTTAATAGGTGTAATATTAGCTTATATCGCTCCAGCATATTTAGTTTATTTACTCCTTATTGGATATACGGGTATCACACAAATGTTTCCAGGATTTGTACTAGGTACGATATGGAAATGGATAACAAAAGAAGGAGTCTTAGCAGGTTTAATAACTGGTCTTATAGCAGGAATTCTTACCGCATTCGTATGGCCAGACTACCTAGGAATACACTCAATAATTTGGGGCTTAATTTTTAATTTACCGATAGCTCTATTAATATCAAAGTTAACATATAAAGGTGATAATGCATGAGCATATTTGAAAAAATAAACAAAAACCTTGATTGGGGATTAAAAATATTAAAAGATATGATCTCAATTCCAACCATTAATCCACCGGGTGAAAAATACAAAGAATTTGTTTATTACGCAAGAGACACTCTAAAAGACCTAGGAATGAAAACAGAAATCATAGAAGTTCCAAAAGATTATGTCTCAAAATATTATCAAGATTATTCATCATACCCCAGATACATATTACTTGGAAGATTAGGTGAGGGCAAACCAATTATTCACTTTAACGGTCACTATGATGTGGTTCCTCCAGGAAGTGGATGGGACACTGATCCTTTCGAACCAATCATAAAAAATAACAAAATTTATGGTAGAGGCTCCGATGATATGAAAGGAGGCATAGCATCGTTCATCCTAACCCTAAAATCATTCATAGAAAATGTAAGCAATTTTAAAGGTTCAATCGAAATTGCCCTAGTCCCAGACGAAGAAATCGGCGGCGAAACAGGCTCAGGCTTCCTAACAAAAGAACTTAAAATCAAACCAGATTACGTAATAATCGGTGAACCAAGTAGCACCAATGTTATCTGGATAGGCCATAAAGGCGCGTTCTGGGCTCTCATAGAAATTTATGGCAAACAAGCACATGGCTCCACACCATGGCTAGGTATCAATGCTTTCGAATATATGACTAAGATAGCAATAAAAATTATGAACGAATACAAACCAATACTAGATGCCAGAAAAAGCAAATACGAATATGACGATTCAAGAGGAGCAAAACCAACAATAACAATCGGTGGAGAAATAAAAGGAGGAGCAAAAACAAACATAGTTCCAGGATACTACGCCTTCTCAATAGACAGAAGAATCACACCAGATGAAAACATACAAGACGTTGAAAAAGAAATCATAGAATTCATAGAAAAAATAAAACCAGAATACCCTGATATTAAAATCAATATCAAAGTCACCAACAGGCTACAACCAGCCCTAACAGACCCAAACTCAGAGCTTATTACTTACTCAAAACTCGCAGCAAAAGAAATCATTAATAAAGACCCCAAACTAACCATATGCCTAGGTGGACTAGACATGAGATACTATACCGAAAATAATATCCAAACAATCACATATGGTCCTGGAGCACTTGGAAACGCACACATAGCCAACGAATACTTACCCATAGAAGAATTCGAAAAAATGAGCAAAATATACCTAGCGCTCTTAAACAAAATATTACGCACATAAGAATGCAAAAATACCCACAATTATAACAAATACTCTTTAACTCATTTGTTTCCAATACTAAAAACCAAAAAACACTGAACTAATAAAACAAAGATAATGATATGGATTAGATTAAGTTATATTAAAAGGATATGAATCCCTAATCATGAATTTACCAACTATTACATACTTTCTTCTAAACTTAATAATGAAATTATTGAATCATCGAACTCTACTTCATTATGGTTACAATTTTCTCATAGCATGTTTAGGTATGGGGATCCGTATCTATACATCTGCTTTTCTTTTCTGACCCATCCTGATTTTTGTAGTGATTTGAGTATCTCATTAAAATTTTTATCATTTATTCTTTATCTTCCTTGAATTCAACCATTCCTTTAATTCTGGCCATGTGGCTAGATCTTGTGGAAGTCTCTTTAAGATATTTATGTATCTGTTTTTGCTATTTTCTCTAGTCTTCAGAAAACTGTTTAATTTTTTATAAAGAAAGTTCGGATGCTGCCTCAATGACTTCTTCAATGGTTTCATCGAAAGTTCTTTTTCAGTACATGCTACTCCAAAATATGTTAACCATCCTATTATCTCATCAAAATTTTCTATGACCTTCCATAGTATACTATGATCATGTTTTATATTTAATTCTTCAAATCCTTTTAACAAGAAAATCAAATGATTCGTTGTTATTAAGTTTTCTTAGTTTAATTTCATTAATGTACCTGCTGTATAATGGACTTTCAAGATTTTCAACTCTTATGAAATTATAAAGTAAACTTATTTCAAAACTAATTAAAAGTTTTTAGTTGTAGATATTTAGTTAAATGGAAATAGCGGAAATAGGAGACTATAGGTGTCATAGGGAGTTATTATGTTTAAGTTTATTGACAATTCATTCCAGAGTTAAAGTTTCGGGCTTTCTTGCCGAGCATATGGTAAGCAAAAATTATACAATAAAACAATATATTAAAAGAATTTACAAAATTTAAGAAATTGAAAGAGTATCTTTGGTTTTGTTTAAGTATTTCTCTAATAATCGTCTAGTGTAAGGTTCTAGGTTTAATTTTAATGCTTCTTCAGGATTAATCCATAAATAATCTTGAAGTTCAACATTATCAAGATGTACTTCAGAATTCTTAGCTTTGCATAAGTAATCAAGAAAAATATAATGGACATCCCTTTTATAATAACCCTCTGGATTAATAGCCTGCTGAACCATAAGCAGTTCTATAACTTCAACGTCTAAGCCTGTCTCTTCTAGAATTTCTCTTTTTATTGCGTCTTCAGCCCTTTCACCGAATTCAATATGACCTCCAGGAACTGAAAAATAGTTATTCCATTTGTATGATTTGACTAATAATATTTTTCCATCTGATCTAACTATAAGCCCTCCAACAGTAGCTTCCGGTCGTTTCTCTTCCATTGCTTACACCCCTTTATAATAGGGTGCTCTAGCGTAAATAATGTAACCAGTATGTCCAATAATAACATTTCGTGGACGTAATTTATCTGGTTCAGCTTGATATTCTCTCTCAATGAGTTCAATAGCATGAATGTCAAAAAATCCTTTCTCTTTAAGATGTGGTAAGAACTTTATTAGTTGGTTAACAGTAGGTAGAAAGGATATTAGTGGGGCTGATCCTTTAAGAGCTTTTTTAGCTTCATCAATAACTAACCATGGATCTGGCATATCCAGTACTATAGCATCAACATCTTTTTCATCAATACCTTTTGTGATATCTTTTAATTTTAATGTGATCCAATTCTTTAATCCAACCTTTTCAATATTTTTTTCAGCTTCTTTAAGAAATTCTTCACGTATTTCATAACTATATACATGGCCATCAGGCCTTACTGCATTTGCTAGCATGCATGTTAATGCACCACTACCAGTACCAGCCTCAACAACACGACTACCAGGTCCTATGTTTCCTAGTACGAGTATATAAGCAGCATCTTTAGGATAAATGATCTGCGTTCGCCGAGTAAATTTCTCAATGTAATCTCTGATTGTAGGTTTAGCTATATAAAACTTATAACCCATGCTACTACTAATAAATGATCCATAAGGAATACCGATTAAATCTGAATGTTTAATAATTCCCTTGTGAGTATGTAACTCGCCATCCTCACGCACTTTAATTAAATACTTTCTTTTAATATCAAGTATAAGTAAAACATAATCACCTAAAGCGACTCTTTCACTCACTAGTTAGACCCCTTATACTTAAGCTCCTTTAATTTTATAGTATATCTAGTAACTTCATAAGCATTATTAAAACCTGCAATCATCTTAGCCTTAGAAATTTCAAACCTATGACCACATCTAGAACATGATTTAGTCTTAAACCTTGACTCAACAGCTTGAATCTCACCACAACTAGGACATATTACTATGATATACCTATACACTATCTCACCTCAAGCTTTCTCTCTATAGCATCAACACGCTTTATAAGTTCATCAAGTTTTCTATCAATCTTAATAAGTAATTGAATAATCTCTAAATCATATCCAGCTACACCAAGACGTAACGATTGCATCTCCATTAACTTCTTCAACAACTCCTCCTCACGACGCTCAGGTAAATTACCAGACATATTACTCACTAATCAATAGCTTAAAGTAATATATAATTTCATCTATCATTCTATAATCAAAAATCATGCTTTAAAGAAACAATAACGAAGAACATAATTATGAATAAAAATATTTATAAAAACTCAACAAGAAAGCCTAAAAACTTAGTTCTTAAAAAGATGATGAATAATCAATCGATGATCACTTTAAAACAAAAAACTTTCGACTTTAGTGAAGAACGTTAAAAACATTTTCTGAGTGTTAAACATCCAAAACATGCGATGAATAAGTGAAATATTTAATATTCAAGGAGTAGAAATATTCAAGTATGGTCAGAGTAGCTGCTTTGCAATTGGATTGTTCAAGAGATGTAGAAACGATTAAAGATAGTATTAAAAAGATGATAAAAGAAGCTGCAGAACAGAATGTAAGAATAGTTTGTCTACCAGAACACTGGATACCTGGAGATAAGCCTGATCTTGCTAAAATGTTAAATTTTCTGAAGGATTTAGCAAAGGAAAATAAAATCAATATCATATCCGGAGCAGACTTCTTATGGGAAGATAAAAAAGTAACTGTACAAAGTGTAGTAATATCTGCTAATGGGTCAATATTAGGTAAACAGGATAAAGTGCATTTGTTCGGTAAAGAAAAACTTATAGCAGAAGCTGGTAATGAATACAATGTATTTGATATCGAAGGAATAAAAATTGGAATTGCAATCTGCCATGATTTAGTATATCCTGAAGTCATTAGAATATATGCTTTAAAAGGAGCCGAGCTTATCTTTTCCCCAGCAAAAATAATAAGTGAAGGGCTCGAACCCTGGCACCTTTACATAAAAGCTAGAGCACTCGAAAATAGAATTCCCATCATTAGTCCTAACTGCTACGCACCTAACATGTTTAAAGGAGGAAGTCTAATAGTAGGTCTCAAAAACAATAAAAATATAATATATCCAGAAGTGCTAGCTGAAGCAAAAGAAGGAGAACACATGCTTATTTCAGATATTGATACAAAATCCATGATAAAATTCAGAGAAGAAAGATTAACATCAAGAAGAATTGACACTTACTCCCTACTCACACAAAAATAGACAAATAATTGCAAAATAAATATAATAATAAGTACAATATATCTTTTATAGGCGAAACTGTGACCGAATTACTCTCTAAAAAAGAGAAACAAAGAATATTAAAAACCCTAGAAACTGATGAAGAGTTCAGATATGCTATAGCCGGACTCATAGGTTTAAACACCATTATAAGCGAACTAAAAAAACTTAGAGAAGACTTTGCTAAACATATAGAAATGGAAGAAAAGAGATGGGAAGAAAATCTAAAAAGATGGGAAAAGAATGAAAAAAAGTGGCAAGAAACTTTTAAAATACTCGAAGAGCATAGAAAGAGGCTTGAAGAGCATAGCAGAATACTTGAAGGATATGGAAAAAGACTTGAAGAACACAGCAGAATACTTGAGGAACATGGAAAGAGGCTTGAAGAACTTACTAAGGTAGTTGGGGAGTTAAAAGTAGCTATTGGTTCTCTAGGTAGAAGATGGGGTATAGATTTAGAAAAGACTGTATTAGAGCTTTATAAGCATTCATTAAAGGAAAGAGGTATTGAGTTAGGTAGAATTGAAAAGTTTACTTATAAAGATATTGATGGGAGATATTATAGAAGAGGTGCAAAGATAGAGGTAGATGTCTATGCTCATGACGAAAAAACTTATCTCATAGAAGTTAAATCTCATGCTGAGTTAGAAGATGTTGAATGGTTCTTCGAGAAAGCTAACATTGTTGAAAAAATACTTGGCAAAAAAGTTGACAAATTAATAATCGTGACTGTGAACATTGATAAGGAAGCATTAGAGAGGGCTAAAGAGCTTGGTATTGACACAGTATACGGTGCAATAATATCACTCCCTTCTGAAGAATAAAGCTCTCTATCAGGTTTGTTACTTTAGATATTGTGATCCTCTTCTAAAGAAGAATGTTATGCTTTATGGTTAATTAATTTTAAATGTTTTTAATCGTATCAGAGTTTTTAAAACTTATCTCAAATAACATGATTGTTGACGAAATACTGTCACGTTCATCACTCTAATCGTAAACGTATATTCCACTTATGAAGATGCGTATTGCTTTGACGACAACTTTTCACTACTTTCCCCTATTCCATGTTGATAACGCTATTGATTGTTGGGTAAGATTTTGCGAATATTGTTGATGCGAGAAAGATTGTTATCATGAGCATGACTACAAGACCCGTTATGAACAAGCTTGCTACTCCACTAACGCCTTGGCGTGCTGTTTTCGAATTCATATAGGTTATAAAGGTTGATATTAACTCTTTTATTTAGGAAGAGAGGTTGTTGAGAATGCTAAAGCACTACTCACCCAATAAAGGAGAAGAGACCAAACCATCATTAAAAACATATAAAGATGTTGTGAAAACCCTCAAACAAATCAGAACATACCCAATACCAATAAACGATCAGAGAATTAAAGAACTCATAACGTGGTACACCAAAATCCTTCAAAAACCATAGACATCATCCTTACTCCTGGCTAAGGTTTTTGAGTTTTAAATATAAGCGCAGAACAAAATCTAGTGGGGTTGAGTATATGGTGAAAAATTGGATCAGTAGAAGCAGTGCTGTAGAAACTTATGGCTTGACGTTTGACCAGATTGATTATGGAATTTTTACGGGAAAATTGCAACATAGAGAAATGGGAGGAGGTATTATCGTTCTTAAAAGTGATTTGGAAAAGCATCTGGAAGAGTTGAAAAAACTTCCTCAAAAGATTTGGATTTTCAAGAGCGAGGCAATGAAACGATATGGGCTGACAAAGAACCAAATCGAAACGGCAATGAAAAAAGGACTTGTTAGGTATAAAGAGGTAGAAAATCCGCATTACAGACAGGTGACATCAATAAAACTGGTTATAATGGACATTGAAAGCAACCTTGAAAAAATAAAGAGCTTTCCAAAATATTCCGAAATGGAGAAAGAGAAAAGAAAAATATATGCAGAAAGGTCTAAAGGAAGGAAGGAGCTGGAATTCTTCTGTCCTAGGTGTAAAACAACGATAAGACCGCTCAGAGGTTCACAAGCTTTTGAGGAATATTGGAGTTCAGACAAAAAAGACAAGGAAGAAATCCTTAGGAGGCTGATAATCGCACATTACAGGCACGCACACACCGACTACGACGATGAAAGGAACAACATTGACAAGTGGATTGCGCCTCAAGAAGTAAAAAGAGAAACGGGTTTTGACAGCTTTAAAGAATTCCTGAAGTTTTATAAGAATATAAAGGACGAGTTAGATAGAGACGAAAGGGAATACTATATAGATGAACTTAATGCGCTACGAAGCATCGCGACCGAAAACGCGAAACAACATTATAACAAAATAGCTCAAAAGCTTGCCGAAGAAGACGGACTGATCAAAAATGAACATCTATGAAAAAAGGAACAATAAGGAAAATTTTTGCTTGATGCGTCTTAAATTTCATCTTCTATTTTATTCAAAACTTCTTAAAAGATTAACCACTTTTTAAGAAGTTTTATATACTACCTTTTTGTAGTATAATTTGGTAGTATATTATGGAGTATGTGACGGTTTCAGCAAAGATAGATAAAGAATTGTGGAGGAAGCTTAAAGAACTTTCGATTAAGCCCTCAGAGGTGATAAGGAAAGCGCTTAGGGAGGAGGTTGAAAGAAGGATGAGAGAGGAGTTGCGTGCAAAAGTTGAACTTGCGAGTAAGATTATGTCAAAGGTTGAGATAGATGATTGGGTTCGTGCTATAAGAGAGACGAGAGATGAAGCATGATCAATATCTCTTCGACTCATCAGCTATAATAACGCTGATTGAAAGAAGGAAGTCGGATGTACTTCTTGAGGGATGGACTGTTGATCTAGCGTTTTACGAACTAGGAAACGCAGTTTGGAAAATAGTTAATTTGTATAAGAAGCTCAGCATAGATGATGCAAAGGTTGTACTTGATACGTTCATGTCAGTGTATAGCATGATGAATAAAATACATGGGCTTGATTCACAGAGCATTCTAATGATGGCTTTACAAGAGGGAATCACTTATTACGATGCTACTTATCTTTATGCAGCAGTAGTTAAAAAGATGACCCTCGTGACAGATGATAAAAAACTAAAACACGCAGGTAGCAAATACGTGAATGTGTTGTCAAGTAGTGAAATTGTTTGATCTCTTATCAGAACGTGTTTGAGCTTAAATAAATCTCGTTTGAAGATGCCTTATCAGGAAGTGTTCTCCTTTTTTAATGCTTCTATATATGTTCCATATTTTTCAGCATTCTATCAAGCGTTTTTGATTTTTTATGTTGTGATTGCGCAAACTGTTTCGTTTTGTGCTTGGGTTTTTCGTGTTCAGGTTCTTCAACATATGAATCATAATCTTCCTCCCAGTAATCTTCTTCATCGTAAAAGTTATAAATTCTGCGATTTTTCTCATGATATTTGCCGTCCTTATCATAATGTATACTAACACGATCAAAAATAACATCATCTAATTCTTGCATCTCGGTTTCTTCATGATTCGCATACTCAATTATATCATTGAGCAAGGTCTTTGTTTCTTATGGTGTGAGCGGTTCGAGTGTTACGTATTGTGTATTAGCTCTTTGACCATCATAAATGAAACCAATTGTATGTTATGATTGAACTCGTATAAAAAGTGTCTGAACGCTTTCATCTTCAAGCTCTTATCATACGAAGCGTATGAAGCATAGTATGTGAATTATGAGATTGCGTGATCAAAAGCTGAACCAAAAGCAAGATCAATACTATTACCCTCAATAGGGTATTTTGATGAAACAAGCTTATGCACAGGAAATGTTTTGTAAATAGCTGTCACAATCCAGCGCCCTAAATTATTATTTTAATGGGATATATTTAAATTGTGAAGAATTGCTAGCTGATTTTGTTCATTTTCAGAGATTACACATTTTTTAGGATTCTATCAGCATGTTTTTCTTGTTTTTAGTATCGAAGATTATGCAGAATTATAGTTCTGCTTTAGATTTTTAAGTGAATTATTCTGAATATTGTTGGATAATTTTAAAATTAAATTTAAATATTAGATAATGTTATAGGGTATTTGATTTTTGGTGTGTAGAAGGTGGTTGCGCGTATAAATAGTCAAGGAATGCGTTCTGGTGAAGTTTTTATTTCGTATGAGTATGGTCAAATAGTTTTTCATAAGCCTTTGGCATCGTTTATTATGTATTTGTTTACAATGCTTGTAATGTTTATTGTGATTTATCTTTTCTTGTGGTCAAGTGGTAGAGCGTTTACTAGTTTAGGTTTGAATCCAAGAACAGTATCTTTAATAATTATTATTAGTCTTTTAGGGAGTTACGTGAATATACCTATTTATCATTATACGTTAGATGAGGAACTTGTAGTGACAATAAGTTATGTAAATTTTTATGGTATAACATATCCAATACCTTCTCTTAAGAAAGTAAGGAATAAATCTATTATAGCTATAAACTTGGGTGGAGCATTAGTCCCGATTATTGTTTCTTTTTATTTATCCTATAAATTACTTATTTTAGAATCGGGATTATTAATGCCTTTACTAATATCAATTATTATTGCATCATTAGTTATACATGCATATGCTAAACCAATACCCCACTTAGGTATAGCTGTCCCTACGTTAATTCCTCCATTAGTATCAATGACTCTTGCACTTTTTTGGGGATTTTTTGGTTTAGATAGGAGTGCGATGCTTACTATTGCGTACGTATCAGGTACTTTAGGTTCTTTAATTGGAGCAGATCTCATGAATCTTGATAAGGTAAAAGATTTAAAAAGTCCTATGGTTAGTATAGGGGGAGCTGGAACTTTTGATGGAATATTTCTTTCTGGACTTTTAGCAGTACTTTTCATTGATCTTTTAGTATAATATTCGCATCATTAAAACGTTACATCTAAATTTTGATAATTCAAATATTTTTGTGGTGTAGTAAATGGGTACAAGTAACACCTATGTGTTATTTCATGGAGATAGTGATGGTGTATGCGGTGCAGCTCAAGTTTTAATGGTCAACCCTAATGTTGAATTACGCATTACAAAACCAAGCAAATTATTTATTGATCTAGAACACATACCATTAAAATCAAAAATTATAATAATAGATTTGGCTTTAGATAATCAAACTTATCATGGTATACTTTATAAATTTAAAGAGATAATACAAAGTGGAGGGGAAATAATTTATATTGATCATCACAAACTCCCTCCACAATTAGGGTATGAAAATATTAATAATCTTGTAAAATATGTTTATGAGGAAGGTGTATCAGCATCTGAGCTAACAAATAGAGCATTTAATCTAGAAAGTAACACTTGGGCTCTTACTTTAGCATATTACGGAGCATTCGCAGACTACCTTGATAATACATCACTTATGGAGAAAGTATTAAAAAAGGTTGACAGACGGAATCTCATTTTTGAAGCATCACTTCTTTCTACTGCGCTTGAAATAATGGATGTATATATGAAAATAAAAGTAACTAAGGATCTCGCATCCGGATTAAAACCAAGCGAGATACAATACGTATCACTTAATGCACTTCTAGGACTCTACTATGAAAATCAAATATATAAATATGTAGAAAAGAATTCGAAACGTGTAGGTCCCTTATCAATAGTAATTAATCCACCATACCAAGGCTTCTTAGGAAGAGCTGCTACGTATGCTATGAACTTTAATGACAGCCCCTTTGGGCTCGCAGCAAGATATGAAAAAGATACTGTAGATATTAGTATCCGATCAAAAATTAATACAGTTGACTTATCTCGTATTGCATCAGATTTAGCAAAACAATTTGGTGGAAACGGTGGTGGTCATTCAGTTGCTGCCGGTATGAGAATACCTATAGAAATCTTTGATAAATTTTTGGAAACACTAGTATCAACGCTGAACAAAATTTAATTTTTCTTATAAATCTTTTTTATTGCTTCGGCATCACTTTCATTTATTCCAAATGAACCATTAAAAAGTTTAGCAGCCAACACCATTTTCGCTGATTCTTCAAGGACCTCAATCCTTGCTAAAGCCTCATAAATATTATTACCAAAACTAAATACACCATGATTTTTAATCATTACAATATTACTTAAACTGACCACGTTAGATATAGCCTGGGCTGTTGCATAACCAGGTAAAACAAAATCAAGAACTTTTAACTCGTCAACTAATAAAACATATTCCGGTGTAGCATTCTTAATAATATAGCCTGCCGTGAATAATCCAGTCGCAAAGGGTGGATGCGCATGAACGACAGCATTAACATCCCTCCTAATTTTATACACTAACAAATGCGACGGAAGCTCACTTGATGGTTTAAATCTACCCTCTAAAACTTCACCATTCAAATCAACTTTTACTAAATCATCTACATTTAAACCACCTTTAAAAAGACCAGAAGGTGTAATCCAAATGTAATCTTTATTTGGTAATCTCGCACTAATATTTCCACCAACAGCTGAAACAAGTCCTTTTTCATAAAGCCTGCGCATTGCATCAACAATATTCCTTTTAATGTTTTCTTCAGATTCCAACATAAACCCCCTATTTTTGAGACCAAATAATCACTTATACTTATCGTGAAAGGAAAAATATTCTTAATGAAAACATGATAAGATAGAACAAAAACAATATATGTTACATTTGTATTATCTTAATGCTGTGTTTGTTTATGACAAAATACGTGTTCGTGACTGGTGGTGTACTTTCATCAGTTGGTAAAGGAATAGTCACAGCATCAATAGGTCTCCTCTTCAAATTACGAGGATTAAATGTTACATCAATTAAGATAGACCCATATATTAATGTTGATAGTGGAACAATGAATCCATACATGCACGGAGAAGTATTTGTTACAGAGGATGGAGCCGAAACCGATCTTGATTTAGGGCATTATGAAAGATTCCTTAATGTTAATTTAACAAGAAAACATAATATAACAACAGGTCAAGTTTATGGTACAGTAATAGAAAAAGAGCGAAAAGGAGAGTATTTAGGACAATGCGTACAAGTAATACCACACGTTACAGATGAGATAAAACATAGAATAAGGGAAGTTGCATCAGAAACTGGAGCTGATATAGTATTAATAGAGATCGGTGGAACAGTAGGTGATATTGAAGGATTACCATTTCTTGAAGCAGCAAGACAAATGAGACTTGAAGAACCAGAAAGTAATGTTATTTTTATTCATGTGGCTTTAGTTCCAGTTCTTTGGGTTACCGGTGAACAAAAAACAAAACCATTACAACATAGTGTCAATGAACTAAGAAGAATAGGAATACAACCCGATATAATAATAGGACGTAGCCCAAAACCATTAAGTCAAGATATAATTAAAAAGATAGCACTCTTTGGGAATGTCCCACCTAATAGAGTGTTTAGTTCTTATGATGTTGAAACAATTTATGAATTACCTATAGTGCTTGAATCACAAGGATTAGGTAAGATACTATCCAACTTACTTAACATTGAAAAAAAGGAAGTAGATTTATCAGGATGGAGAAAAATAGTAGAACGTTTTAAATTGACAAATTACACAATTAAGATTGGGATGGTGGGTAAGTATGTGGAGCTTCATGATGCATATATGAGTATCAGTGAAGCAGTTAAACATGCCGCAGCATTCAATGGAGTTCGTGCAGAAATACTTTGGATAGATGCAGAAAAAATAATTAATAATGATACTATGGCAATTAGCATGTTAAGAAATTCTAACGGTATAATTATATTACCTGGTTTTGGTGCGAGAGGTGTTGAAGGTAAAATAGCGGCTGCCAAATATGCTAGAGAAAATAATATACCTCTATTAGGCATATGTTATGGATTTCAGCTTGCAATTATAGAATTTGCACGAAACGTTGTAGGATTAAAAGGCGCACACACTACTGAAGTTGACCCAAATACACCACATCCAGTCATAGATTTGCTTCCAGAACAAAAACAAATAGAGAAACTTGGAGGTACGATGAGATTAGGAGCTCAAGAAATAAGATTAATTCCTAATACATTAGCATATAGTCTTTATGGATCAAGCATAATATATGAACGACATAGACATAGATATGAAGTAAATCCTGAATATTGGGATAAATTACAATCACATGGTTTAATATTTTCAGGTTGGAGTCCAGATAAGCGACGAGTTGAATTTGCTGAATTATCCAATCATCCATTTTATTTACTCACACAAGCGCATCCAGAATTCAAATCACGACCAGAAAAACCATCACCACCATATGTAGGATTCATAAAAGCAATCCTAAAAATACAAGGAATACCATTAAATGTATTAGCATAAAAATGTAAAAATACTTCATAAAAACCTAAATGCATTTATAATAGTTTAGAATCTCTTTAAACAAAGAGGTGTAAGTGTTGATAGATATAAATATATTAAGACGTACTCCCCAAATCATTAAAGAAGCATTAAATAAAAGAGGATTAACTGACTACCCCCTTGATGAATTAATAAATACTGATAAAGAATGGAGAAAACTTCAAACAGAACTTGAAAAACTTCGACATAGAAAAAACGAACTCACCATAATGGTGCCAAAAACTAATAACAGAGAGCAATTAATGAATGAAATAAAAATCATAGACCAAAAAATAGAAGAATTAGAGATAAAAACTAAAGAACTAAGAAGTAAAGTTCAAGAAATGCTCGCATTAATTCCCAATATTCCACATGAAAGTGTACCTTATGGCAAAGATGCGAGTGATAATGTTGTAATTAGAACCTGGGGAGAACCCAAAAAATTTGATTTCAAACCACGCGCACATTATGAATTAGGCGAATTACTTGACATAATAGATTTTGATCGAGGTGTAAAACTAACAGGCTCAGGCTTTTATGTATTAAAAGGTTGGGGTGCAAGACTAGAAAGAGCATTAATAAACTTCATGCTAGACATACATAAAGCACAAGGCTATACTGAAATTTTCCCACCAATACTTGTAAAAACTGATGTAGCATTTGGAACAGGCCATTTACCAAAATTTGCAGATGATATGTATAAAACAATCAAAGATGATTTATGGTTAATCCCAACAGCAGAACTTCCATTAGTAGCTATACATAAAGATGAAGTACTAAATGCTAAAGAACTACCAAAATATTATACCGCATATACACCATGTTTCCGTCGCGAAGCTGGACGTCATGTAGACTTAAAAGGTATACTAAGAGTGCACCAATTTAATAAAGTCGAAATGGTAAAAATAACATTACCAGAAAAAAGTTTTGAAGAACTAGAAAAAATGGTAAATGATGCTGAAGAAATACTTCAAAAACTAGAAATCCCTTATAGAGTAGTTGCACTATGTACAGGCGATTTAGGATTCGCATCAGCAAAAACATATGATATAGAGGCATGGATGCCAAGCCAAAATAAATACATAGAAGTATCATCAGTAAGCAACTGCACTGATTTTCAAGCCAGAAGAGCCAATATAAAATTTGTAGGTGGAGGAAGAGCACGACCAGAATACGTGCACACATTAAACGGATCTGGATTAGCAGTGGGCAGAACAATGGCAGCCTTACTTGAAAACCATCAAGAACCAGATGGGTCAGTACGCATACCTAAAGGACTACAACCCTACATAGGCACAGATATGATCAAACCATCTAAAACCTAAAAATATTAAACAGTAACGCTAAAACATCACTATAATTCTCAAATTTACCAATATAAAATAAATGCGAAACATTTAATCTATCATCCGATGCTCCAAATCCTTTTACAAAATCAAACCTGCTAGAGAGTACTTTAGCAATATCTTTCTCATCAATATTAATAAGAATAAGTGCAAGTTCAGGATTAACGTATTCATTTGATGTTAAATAATCTATATGCCATCTCAATTTCTTTATTTTAGAAAAGTGTCTTGCTAGCCTATTAAACACACCTTTCCTTGCCGAACCAACATATATGTAATAGCCATCTAATATGTTCACTAAACCCAAAGAACCAACATTAATACTACAAGCCTTTTCTACATTTAATAGTAATATATAAGAAACATTATTTATCTCCATAACTATTATTAGTGCTCCTGCCTACGTTTTGCTTCATACTCAGCCTCCTTAAGAACTTTTTCAGCATCAGGAGAATTTACATTAAAAATCATTTGTGCACTAGGAATATTCTGGTTCATAATATCATTGACAGAATCAAAATTTATATTTGTCATGGATCTTTTTAATATCCTAGTACCTTTAACTAAACCATGTGAATGTTCACCCAATATAGAAATTGCATGCACAGAATCACCCAATCCCACTACAGTATGGAATCTATGCCCAGCACCTTCAGATGCTACACCAATTCTATGTAACTCACCATTAAATCTCTTCATATTTCCAACTTCATTAGCATAAGCCTTAGCTGCCTCTTCATTAGCTTCATCTAAACTATTAACTACGCGCTTATTTACACGTTCTATCTTATAGTTTAAATGAGACTCCTTACTTTGAATCTTCTGAGCCTTACCCAGTAATTTATCAGACACTTTCTTAGCTAACGTTCTAAGGTCTGGATTTTCAACCATATCATTCACCCATATTTTATAATAACAATAACTAATAAATAGAGTAAGAGTAGAATGATCATCATAATACTTTTTATTAAACTTCATAACATATGCTACAATATAAATCTAGAACATTTAATTAATAAACATCAAATAAGCAAAAATAATGCTTAACCTCAAAGTCAACGAGATTAAATTTTTATAAGTACTGGAATTAAGATAAAACATGATAGAGGAAGAAGGTCCCTACTTTGAAGACTTAGACATTGGTATGAAATTTAAAAGCAAAATAGGTAGGACACTTACTGATGTAGATAACATATGGTTCACCTTATTAACTAATAATACTAATCAAATACACTTCAATAAAGACTATACAGAAAGATACTATGCAGGAGAACCATTTAAAGGAAAATTAGTAGTAAACGGTATATTAACTTTAGCAATAGCAATAGGTTTAACAGTTGAATTTACATCAGCTAGAGGTTTCATGCTCGGTATTGAAAACGTAAAATTTCTAAATCCAGTATTTTCTGGAGATACATTATATGCTGAAGCTGAAATAATTGAAAAAAGAGAATCTAAAAGTAGGCCAAATTTTGGTATCATAAAAATTAAAACTATAGCATATAATCAAGAAAACAAAAAAGTATTAGAATTCGATAGAGTTATTATGATTCCTAAAAAAGGTGCTTTATGGACAGGAACTCAAATTTCATAGAATTCAACCCTTTGAATTCTAAGTAACTCATAGCAAGATTTTAATATTTATCAGCTAATAATATTATGAGATGAGTGACAAAGTAATCATTGCTAATGTTAGGAACTATGCTAAACATCCACCAATCGTAGCTACAAAGGAATCCTCCATTAAAGAAATTGTAAACATAATGGTTAAGAAAAATATAGGCATGATTATAATTGTTGATAAAAATATGAATCCTGTAGGTGTAGTTACTGAAAGAGATATAGTTAAATCTGTTGCTAAAGAAATTAACATGAATGAACCTGTTTCAAAAATTATGTCCAGTCCCGTAATAACCATTGAAGCCGATGAACCAATATGGAAAGTTGCTGATATTATGAAATCTTATAATATTAGACATTTAGTTGTAATGGATAAAGGTAAATTATATGGTGTTATATCAATAAGAGATCTTGTTTATGAAGAAATGATTCTTGAGAATCTAGCCTTACTAAAGCACGCTCCACCAGAAGCAGGAAAAATAGAGACATAGCATGAAAAATAGATGAAATAAAAATACATCATAAAGAATACTTAGTTAGAAAACTCTATATCTCTATTAATCAAAAAACTTGCAAACTTTTTTATGTAACCTTTTTATTTATAATATAGAGAAAGCGGGGTGGGGAAGACAGGTTATCCCGCGGGGCTCATAACCCCGAGGTCGGTGGTTCAAGTCCACCCCCCGCTACCAATTTTTATAAATAAAGTTAAATCATGTTTTAAGATTATTAATATTATAGACATAATAATTTATATTTACAGAAAACTTCATTTTCAAAAATATGAGCATATCAGAAGTTAACAATATGCAGATTTATAACAGTACCAATACTTAAAAGAATATTAATGAACTCGTTGTGAAGGTGTTCATGAATTCCTCATGCATGTAATTATGACTTTTGTTAGTATTCTTGACTGTCAAGATAATTCTATCTGTACTATCTTTTAACATAATATCAAATAATGAGAGGAACCTGATGAGAACTAGGGTAAATTATTAAAATCGCATTGAGGATTTTACAATAATAAAATGAAATGATGCAGAGCTTAAAAATGTATAATATCTATTTTATGAGTATCTAGAAATAAAAGTTTTCTAATTTTAAGAGATAATAAATTATTTGTTAAAACTTAATTTTCTTATGTTTAGTTAACTTTATATTTTTTTGAATTTACATATTTCATAGTTCGTGAGGGAGGTAGATGGAGGAAGAAGATTCTTCGCTTATGCCCGGTATGAGCCGGGCACCTAAAACTGAACAGCTTGCACTAGGTCTTTTAAGTAAACCATTAATACTCCATTCAAGAACATTAAGTGCAATATTAGGTATAAGAAATCTTTATCTTGAATTCGAGGGTGTAAATCCAACTGGGACACAAAAAGATAGAGCCGCATTACTTCATGTTTTAGAAGCTAAAAGAAATGATTATACAACAATAAGTGTAGGAACATGTGGAAATTATGGTGTTGCAGTAGCATATTATGCAAGTTTAATGAAAATAAAACCAGTAATCTATGTTCCGGCGCATTATACAAATAAAAGAATGTCTGAAATGATTAGAATGGGTGCCAGCATAGTACAAGTTCATGGAAGTTATGAAGAAACCGTTGAAGCAAGCATTAAAGATTCTAAGGAAAATGGCTGGTACGACGCAAACCCAGGTTCTAAACATTCTGATATTTCATTAAGGGGATATTCGATGATAGCATATGACATATATAATGGACTAGGTTTTGCTCCGGATATAATAATTGTGCCTGTTGGAAATGGTACTACATTAGCTGGTATATATCAAGGTTTTGAACATCTTCATTCTCTTGGTTTAATAGATAAGTTGCCGAAAATGGTGGGAGCCACAACATGCAATGGCAATCCTTTACTAGAATCTTTTAGAAGAAATCTCAACACATTAATTGATTTAAAGCCAGATCAAATTAAAGAAACGGCTATAAGTGAACCACTTGTGTCATATCACGCCTATGATGGAGAGCTCGCATTAAAAGCAATTAAAAATACTGAAGGAATTGTTGAATGCAGTAGTGATAATTCAATGATTGACTATGCGAGATTGATAAGACGTTATGTAGGGCTTGATGTTTTACCAGCATCTGCTGTAACAGTAGCAATAATAAAGAAGCTCATTAAGTATGATCCCTTAATTACTGAAAAGAATATCGTGGCCGTATTAACTGGGAGGAGGCTTTTGTGAAGAAAGCCCTCATATTAGCAGAGGGCTTCTTCGCAACTAATGATGGTAAAACTGCTCATGGATTACTTAGATATAGTACACGATATAAAATCGTTGGAGTAATAGACAGTAAACTTAAAAACATGGATTCAGGCTTAATTATGAATGGAAAACCAAATGGAATTATGATATATGGATCATTAGAAGAAGCATTAAGAGAGCATGCTGATACTGATACTTTAATAATAGGTGTTGCTACAGAAGGTGGATATCTGCCCAAAGGATATAGAGAAATAGTAAAGAAAGCTTTAGAGAGAGGTATTAGTGTCGTCTCAGGATTGCATGAATTCCTTAGTGATGATCCAGAGTTAGTAAAAATTGCTCAAAATAATAATGCTGAAATAATTGATGTAAGGAAAATTTTTAGGGACATGAAAATACCATTTAGAGGTGTTATTAAAGATGTTAAAGCGTTAAAAGTAGTAGTTCTTGGAACAGACTCTGTTGTGGGAAAAAGAACTACCGCAATAATGATTAATAATGAATTACAAGAAAGAGGTGTAAAATCAGTTTTTATAGGAACTGGGCAAACATCATGGATGCAGGGTTTCAAGTATACTGTTGTAATTGATGCATTGATAAATGATTTTGTTGCTGGTGCTATTGAAAATATAGTATGGCAAGCATATAAAAACGAGAATCCTGATGTAATAGTAATAAGTGGGCAAGGGTCTATATTACATCCAGCATTCCCTGGTAGTTTTGAAATATTAGCAGTAACAAAACCAGAATTCATAGTATTACAGCATGCACCTAAAAGAAAATTCTTTGATGGTTTCCCAGGTTTTGAAATACCATCATTAGATAGATATATTAAAGTAATAAATCTCTTAACAGAACGAAACGTTGAAGCTATAACAATAAATCATGAGAATATGAACCAGGATGAAGTTAATTTCATTAAAAATGAATACAAACAAAAGTATAACGTGGTTGTTTGCGATCCGTTATTGGATGGTGTTAGTGAGATAGTTGATGTGATTTTGAGAAAATATTTGAGCGTGATGAGATAAATGGATCTAAAATGTTTTAATAAAATTTCAATATACGAACCCGAGATCAGAAATAAAAGAATACGCGCAAAAATAGAGATAGAAGTAGATGGTATAAGAAAAGAGTACTTTCTAGTGCAACACTATCAAGAACCTATAGCTACACCTATTACAGAAGAATTCGCAAAACTTGCTGTAATATCACCTATAATAAATTATGCATTATTTACTGATGAAATTGATATAAAGTTTTCATTAACCAAGCTTGATCTAAAACTTATTACCGATATTACCAACATTATTTCACGGGACATTTTTGTTAATAGAATAGTTAAGAAAACAGGTTTTATAAAAGAAGAATACATTCCACGAGCAGAAGAAATAAACGATAATAATGCCAAACCGCGAGCATCATTAAATGTAAAGGATGTAACCGATGACGATAAAATAAATTTCACTCCAGATTATAATAAATGCGGCGTACTTTCATCAGGTGGAAAAGAAAGTCTTCTCACATATGGTCTCCTTAACGAAATCGGGTGTAAAGTGTATCCATTTTTTGTCAACGAATCCGGTAGACATTGGTTTACAGCATTAACAGCATACAGATGGTTTAAAGATAATATTCCAGAAACAATGAAAATATGGACAAATATTGATAGACTTTACCTCTTCATAGAACGCAACATGAAAATTCTCATACCCAATTTTTATAGAAAATTCTCTGATATCTACCCAATTAGACTATTCGTATTTGGTTATTACATTTTTCTTTACATACCATTAGCATATAAGTATAGAATAGGCAATATCAACATGGGCAATGAATACGATGATCCAAACGGAGTTAGTTATGAATACAATGGCATAAAACACTATTATGGAATATACGATCAAAGTCAAGAATTCGATGATTATATGACACACTGGTTTAATCAAAAAGGGCTTAATATTAGACAATGGTCAGTGGTTAGACCATTAACTGGATTATTAGTAGAAAGAATACTGTCACAACGTTACCCTCACCTTTTTAAACTCCAAACATCATGCCACATGGTTCATATAGAAAATAATAAAATTATTCCATGCGGACGTTGCTCAAAATGCGGTGGAATAATGTTATTCCTACTCGCTAATGGAATCAATCCAGAACACATAAGATATAAACCAGAACATATCAAAAACCTCCCAAACATAATAGAAAAAGGATTAAAACTTGATAAAGACGAAAAAGAACACTCAATATACCTAGTAAATAAACTACTAAAACTTAATCTTAAAGATGGTAATCCGCACGAACATGTTGAAATGTTACATTTCGATGATAAAAATAGCAAACTCAATAATATACCACCAGAATTCAGAGAAATGCTTTATAAAATAATGCTAAAATATGCAAAAGGAATAGTATATCTAAAACAAGGAGAATGGATACCATTAACATTAGAAAACACTATAAAAGGTATAATGTTTTCAATACCATCAATTTTAACATAAAATATCATTATTCAATAAAATAAAACATTAAATCTAACCAAATAATATATACTATGGCGAACCCTATTGAAAAAAACAACATTAGAAAAAAACAACGAATGTCACGGATTACAAGACAAATGGTTTATAGTAGAATCATCACTTAACGCCATAGTAAACGTTTATGACAAAACTAGCCATCTTATGTCTTTAGGCACTGATATGAAATATAGAAAAGATTCATTAAAACAAATAAGCAAAATAAACAACAAAATTATATTAGATGCTGGCGCAGGCACTGGACTTATGGCGCACTCATTATTTGAAATTAATAGCAACACTTGTGACCTCTTAATAGAATTTGATGCACTTACATCCATGTTACGCTTTTCAAAAATTCGATTTAAAAGAAAACCCAATGTACAATATGTAGCAGGAGTCTTTGAATACCTCCCATTTAAAAAGAATTCAATTGACCTAACCATGTGCGGCTTCTCATTCAGAGATGCAGTAAACATGAAAATGGCGACCAAAGAATTTTACAGAACATTAAAGAAAAAAGGATACCTCATAATATTAGATATGGGAAAACCAGACTTTATATTATTAAAAATCATATTCATGATATATTGGGCGATTATTCCAGTAATGATTACTGCATTAATTGATATAAATTATGCGAAACATTATACAAAATTATTAATGACTTATATAAAATATCCAACAAAAAATAAAATGATCAGCATGCTAAAACAATTCTTTAATAACGTCATCCATTATTTCAGAGCATTCGGTGGAGTATCAATTTTTATTTCAGAAAAATAACCTTAACACATTCCTCCATACATTATTTTGTAAGTTTTGAAAGATATAAATTCTATATGTCATAGGATCATAATTCCGTATTTTTCTTAATTTAATTTTAAGCAAAATTAAATTATAGTGAACATTATTTTTATTAAAGGTGCAAATGTTATTATCATTCTATTTCTTTTACATGCTACTATATCACGCATCATTTTAACACTCATATAACTTGTATGACGTCTTAATTTTACAGGATTAAAAAGAAGTTTATCAGCAATCTTTCTATATTTTAGTGAGAAATTCAAAAAATCACCGATCTCATGTTTCATTCTTGTTATAAACGTTTTTAATGTTGGATCTTTATTAAATTCTTGAGCATATATTAATCCAGTAGCCATAGCTGGGATTATTCCTCCACCATTAGTAGGCATAACTGCACCAGCAGCATCCCCAAGAAGTACTGCTTTATCTTTAACAAATTCTTTAGCTAAACCACCAACAGGTATAAATTTACAAAGTAATGGTGAAGCAATCTTAGCATTTCTTAATTCAGGAAGATTAGAGATAAATTGCTTTTGAAGCTCATGAACATTATACTGATTAATCACATTGCCTCTTATTCCAATACCTACATTTGCCTCTTTATTATTTTTAGGTATTATCCAACCATAACCACCAGGTGCCAATCTTGCAGTAAGCACCATTTTAATAATATTTGAATCAGAATCAACATTAATCATTTTCTGGTTACACGTAAGTGCTTCATCAATTTTAGTAAAACCATTATTAAAACCAAGAGATTTACTTACTATACCATGCAATCCATCAGCACCAACAATATATTCAGCCTCTATAGTTTCTATGTCACCATTGAGATATGTGCTAACCGCATATATTCCATTAGCATACTTAACACTTATAACCCTACTTCCATTTATTACACGAGCACCCTCATTCTGAGCTGCAGTAATTATACTTTGAAGCATCCGATCCTTATCTACAACAAAACCATCATATGAAAAAATGAACTTTTTACCATCCTCTATACTAATCTCTATAGTATCCGTTTTATTCACTACTATACCAGGTTTATAAATAAATTTTTCGTAAATCTCTTTAAGACCATTAATCCTAAATCCCACACTCTCTAGTTCATAATGTTCAGGTATAAACTCACCACAAACTACAGGCACACCTATTTCCTTTTTCATTTCAATAATAACCACATCAACGCCCGATCGGGCTAAACCATAACCAGCTACCGCACCTGCAGGCCCAGCCCCGATAATAACTACTCTTGCCTTCATTAAGTTCACCGTTTCTATCTATATCTTTTTTAATTACAGTGATTAATATATATGACTAGTTATAGTATATTTTTTAGAAAAATAGTATATTAGAAAAAGATTGTCACTTTTATTATACATCAATAAAACTATATATCTACCTTAATGATAACTAATATGGTGGTTATTGTGGATAATGCCTTAATAGGCTTCATAGTGTTCATCCTAATCTTAGTAATTCTACCAATCTTAATGATCTTAGGTTCATGGTTCTTAGCACCAAGAAATCCCAATAAAATTAAACTCTTACCATTCGAAAGCGGTGAAATATATACTACAGGAACTGGACGTTGGTCATTAATAATGCAATATTATGGTTACTTACTAATGTTCCTAATATTTGACACACTATCAATATTTGTCTTTCTATTAACATTCATCCAATCCCCAGAAGAAATTAGAAGCGCGTCCCTTCTCATTCTAACATTTTTAGGATCACTTCTTATTACCATACCTTATGGTCTTCATTTGTCTAGGAGGTGGGAGTTATGGAAGGTACAGCATTCCTCGGAAAGTTAGAAAACCTAGCAAGAATACTAACACAAAAAGTTGCAGAAGTTAAACCAGTTAGAGATATTCTAAATTGGGGAAGAGCATACTCACTATGGCCCGTACACCTAGTAACATCATGTTGTAGTGTAACATTAGCAGCTGGATCAGGCGCACGTTGGGATTATGAACGTTTTGGAGTACTTCCTTATGGTTCATTAAGACAAAACGATTTAATAATAGTAGAAGGAACATTAAGCTATAAAATGGCAAAAAGAGTACGTTACATCTATGATCAAATGCCAGATCCAAAATACGTGATAGCTATAGGAGCATGCGCATTAGCTGGTGGAATCTTCAGAGACGCTTATAACGTCGTGCATGATGTAAGTAAAGTAGTTCCAGTTGACGTATTTGTACCAGGATGCCCCCCTAGACCAGAAGCATTAGGTAGAGCAGTAGTACTTTTACAAAATAAAATAAGAAAAATGAAACTTGATGGAGAACCATTCGAACCATTAGTGGTGACATAAAATGAGCCAGTTACAACAAATTAATCCACTCCAGAATATAATAGAAAAGATGATATCAACTTTAGGTGATATCATTGTTGACAAATCTATACCAAATACTAAAAGAGCAACAATTGTAGTAAAACCTGAAGGTTTAGAAAAAGCAGCCCAATTCTTAAAAAATGAAGGTTTTGATGTGGTTGCATCTGTATCCGGTGTTGATTACATAAAAGAGAAAAAATTTGCAGTCGTATATCATCTTTTATCTAGGACAAAACCAGAACTGAAAAGTGTTATACTTGCTTTAAAAACTTATATAGATCGTGATAAACCTGAGGTAACTACATTAGTACATATCTGGGAAAGCGCACTTTACCATGAACGAGAAACTCATGAAATGTACGCCATAGTATTTAAAGGGCATCCTAATCTTGGACCATTATTACTCGAAGATTGGGCTGGTCCACCCCCACTTAGGAAAGATTATGGAGTAAGGAGAGAAGAACAATGGGAAGTAGCATAAATAAGAAAGAACTAGTTAAAAAAATTGAACAACTAACCGAGGCCGAGGCTATAGTAACTGAAAACGAAATGATAGTTAGTATTGGACCGCAACATTCGGGTGCAGGACATTTTAGAATAATACTTAAGCTTGATGGAGACATAATTGTTGATGCAATACCTGATCCAGGTTTTGTGCATAGAAGTTATGAAAAGCTTGCAGAAAATATGACATATATACACAATGTTCCATTGGCTGAAAAACCCAATCATGCGGATCCAGCTAATTTAGTAATGGGTTATGTTAGGACTGTTGAAGAACTTTCAGGAATAGAAGTACCAGAACGTGCACAATATATTAGAACAATAGTATGTGAAATAAACAGAATAATGAGTCACTTATACTTCTTCGGTATTTTTGGCATTTTCCTTAATCATTCAACCATGTTTATGTGGGCAACAGGTGATAGAGACCTCTTTGCAGATTTAAACCAAATGCTTACTGGCGCCAGAATTACACAAGCATTTTTCTTAGCCGGTGGTGTTTATAGGGATGTTCCTCAAGAATTTAAAGAAAAAGCATTAAAAACGTTAGATTATTTTGAACGGCATCTAGATGATTATGAAAAGATATTTATGGAGAATCCAATACTTCAAGAGAGAACAATAGGAATAGGTGTATTAAGACCTGAAGATGCCATTAAATTAGGAGTAGTAGGACCAGTATTAAGAGGATCTGGAATAAAACATGATGTAAGGAAAGATGATCCTTATGCAGCATATGATAAAATAGATTTTGAAATACCCTCATTCAAAGAAGGGGATTCATATTCAAGAGTCATGGTTAGGTTTAGAGAAATGCAGGAAAGCATAAAAATAATCAGACAAGCTCTCAAAGATTTACCGCCTGGTCCTATTAGAAATCCAGAAGGAAGGTTAGTACCAAGATGGCCCGTAAAATCTGGAGAATATTACAGTCGAGCTGAAGCCGCACGCGGTGAAGTAGGATTTTATCTTGTGAGTGATGGTACTGAAAAACCCTATAGATTAAAAATGGCATCACCATCTTTTAGAAACTTGCCCGCTATACCATTTCTACTGAGAGGAGCCACATTAGCTGATCTGCCAGCTATATACATGAGTATTGATTATTGGGGTCCTGAGGCTGATAGGTGATCATAATGGACTTATTACAGTTAATTAAGTATGTGATTAATGATCTATTAACTGGCGGTCCTATTTTTCAAGCTATAGTATTTCCAGGATTAGTTGTCACACTTTTAATAGCCGTAATATTAGTATGGCTTGAAAGAAAAATAGCAGCACGAGTACAAATGAGAATAGGTCCTTTACATGCTGGTGGACCTGGAGGTATTTTACAACCAATAGCAGATTTCGTAAAGTTTGCTACAAAAGAGCTCATAATACCAGAATATGTGGATAAACCAATGTTTGTTTTAATGCCAATATTAGCATTTATTCTTGGATTTTTACCATTAGCATTCATACCATTAAGTGAACGATTTGTTATAGTACCATCAAACCTAAGTATGATGTTAGTTATTGCTACTGCAATTTTATTCCCCATATTACTTCTTTTAACTGGCTGGTTCAGTAACAGTAAATTTGCATTTATTGGTGGTATAAGAGGAGCATACCAACAAATAGCATATGAACTTCTAATATGGTTTTCCATACTTCCTATAGCAATTCTTGCTCATTCATTTAATCTAATAGATGTTGTAGCAGCACAGGCAAAATCAACATGGTTCATAATATACCAACCAATTGGTGCATTTGTCTTCTTCATAGCAATGTTAGCCGAAACTGGCAGACTTCCTTATGATTTACCTGAAGCTGAGCAAGAAATAGCTGCAGGTTGGTATGTAGAATACACTGGAACCTTTTTTGCCTTATTTATGGCATCAGAATTATACGTAAAACTTTACATCCTTTCACTCTTTTACTCTATATTATATTTAGGAGGATGGTTACCAGGATTTGGTTCACCAGAATTATGGACGTTATTCAAAGCAATGATAATAATGTTTATAGTTTTCCTCCTAAGAGCTGCTTTCCCGAGAACAAAAATAAGGAATTTTCTAGAACTAGCATGGACAAAATTATTACCTCTCACTATAATTAATCTATTAATAACTTTAATTATTATTTGGCTTGGGCTTGGTCCTGGAGGTGTCTAATATGGGTAATCCTATAAAAACACTATCATCAGCCTTCGAATCAATTTATATTGCAATAAAAAACATGTTTTATCCTAGAATTACACTAAAATATCCAATGCAAAGAATGACAATACCAGAGGGTTATCGTGGACAACACTATCTTTACATGGATAGATGTACTGGATGCAGTATATGCGCAATAGTATGTCCACCTAGGGCCATAACCATGGTTCGTAGAGAACCTACACCAAAGAATAAAGGAGGTAAATTTCCGCTCGTGAATTATAATTATTGCATATACTGTGGATTTTGCGTACATTATTGTCCATTTGATGCGATACATGAAACTAATGTACATGATTTAGCCTCATATACAAGAGAAGCACTCATACACCCACCTGAATTTTTAGCTAGAGTAAAAGATGATCCATCAATATTATACACATATACAGAAGAACTTAAAGAATCAGAGAATCGTTGGAAGGCAACTTATGTTGATACTGTAGTTGAAGAAAAAGGCGTTGCATACATAACAACAAAGGAAAAGAGTCCGTTTAAAGTAACTGAGGGTGTAATGGGATTAAAAAGTTGGGAGAAGAAGTGATATAATATGAGCTTCTTCATTGATACTATAATCCTCATTACTGGAATAATAATTATAATCACAGCAATTCTTGCAATAGAAGCTAGAAGCCTCGTTTATGGGGTAACATCATTAATGATTATGAGCTTAGGAATAGCAATAATGTTTATGATACTCTCAGCCAGCTACCTCACAATATTTCAAATTGCAGTTTATGTAGGTGCAGTAGTTAGTTTAATATTATTTACAGTAATGTTATTTCCTAAAGAAGAGAAAGCTTTCAAATTATCACAAGAAGGATTGGGATTATTAGCAGCTCTCTCATTCCTAAGTATATTATTAGTATCTATAATTAGTGCAAGTTCATACTTACATCAATCACCCTATATCAATATAGACATTCAGCAATGGGGTAGAGAAGTTGCAAAAAATATCATTGATCAATATGGTATGTCAATATTAGCCCTATCATTACTTCTTTCAGCCGCTCTCATAGGAGCACTTGCTATAGGTAAGGCTGACACAGTAAAAGTTAAAGGGAAGACTTAATTAAAACAATCATGGAGATGAGCGGGGATGATAAATCTGACCTATTACCTGCTAATTTCAGCAATTCTCTTCACTATCGGCATTTACGGACTTATTTCAAAAAGAAGCTTTATACGCTTACTCATTTCTATAGAAATAATATTTAATGCTGCAAATTTAAATCTTGTAGCATTTAATACATACAATATTAGCTCTGGACTTGGTGGGCACATCTTTGCAATGTTTGCAATAGCAATAGCCGCTGCTGAAGCAGCCGTTGGATTGGCATTATCAGTCACAATATTTAGATCAAACGGAACAATAGATGTTACAAAACTCAGAAAATTAAGAGGGTGATCATATGGAATTCTCATTTCCCCTCATAGCATCAAGTATATTAATACCAGCAGCTTTAAGTCCACTAGTTTATTTAGCGGGACGCGCTTTAAAAGAAAAAACAGGCTGGTTAGCATTTTTAATACTGCTATATCCCCTGGTTGTCGCTTCTTACATATTAATTAATGGATCATCAGCAACAGAACCATTATATTTCAATACCAGCATAACAGAACCATTCAGAATGAACTCAGATGGATTAAGTACACCATTCTTTTTCACAATAGCTTTACTCTCAGCTATAATAGCTATATATTCTATGCCATACATGAAACATCGCATAGAAGAATCTGAAGAGCCATTACCAAGCTATGGATCATACTTTGCACTTTACATACTTTATGCAATAGGTATGATAGGAACAGTACTAGCAACAAACTTACTTGAATTTTATATATATTTTGAACTAATGCTAATACCATCATTCATACATATCGCACTATGGGGATATGGTAACAGAGGACGCATAGCAATAATGTATTTCTTATGGACGCACGTTGGAGCAGTTTTATTATTAATCGGAATATTAACACTTAAAGTATACACGGGAACCTTTTTAATAAGCAAACTAACCAATTTAGGTGATACATTAGAGATAGCTAAGTGGATTATGGCAGCAATAATATTAGGATTATTAGTTAAAATGGCAGTCTTTGGAGTACACATATGGTTACCTTATGCACATGCTGAAGCACCAACACCAATAAGCGCACTCCTTTCACCAGCCATGGTAGGAATCGGAGGTTATGCAATAATAAGAATAGTTCTTCAAATATTCCCGGCAACATTCATGCATTATTCAGTATGGTTTACAATTCTGGCTATAATTACTATGGCATATGGAGGGTTAATGGCATTAACGCAAGACGATTTTAAACGCTTTCTTGCATATTCGAGTATAAGTCAAATGGGTTACATATTACTTGGAATATCAACATTTCAGATATTTGGTTTAACAGGCGCAATAATACAATATGTAAGTCATGGCTTAGGTAAAGCAGTACTCTTCATGACTGCTGGGACTATAATAATGATGGTGCATGGTTTAAGGAGCATAAGCAAGATGGGTGGACTTGCTAAAAAAATGCCTCTTACAGCTATAGCAGCATTTATGGGATTTCTCACAATAGGTGGAGTACCACCATTATTAGGTTTCCAGGCTGAATGGGAACTTTTTGGCGGTGTTTTTGGAAAAGCATTAGTAACTAATGATGTAAATTATTTCCTTCTTGGCGTAGCGGCAGCATTAATAACAACCTTAACAGTTGCTTATGCTGTTTGGGCACTTAAAAGAATCTTTTTTGGTAATATATCTGCAGAAGTAGAACATGCAAAAGATCCACCTTTTACAGCTATTGGGCCATTATTAATCCTCGCAATAATGTCATTAATCTTTGGTGTTTATCCAGAACCATTAATAAAATTTGCATATGGATTCGCGCAAAGCTTTGTTTCTCATGTAGTAACATTAATAGGGGGCTAATTTATGAGCTTCTTAGAACAACTCTTCCAATTATCACCATGGCTTACATGGGGTTTACCAATTTTAGGTGCTATACTCACACCATTATTTGCATTATTTGGTAAAAAAGTTAGGGATATAATGGCACCATTCTTTGCACTTCTTGCCGCCCTTTCCGCATTACTATTATTTCTAGGATTTGGGGATGGCGCTCGGCATCTTTTTACATATCCATGGATACCAACATTAAATATTAATATTGTTATCAGAGTAGACCCTCTTAGCATATTTATGGCTAACATAGTTGCGTGGGTAAGTTTTCTTATCATGGTGTATAGCATAGGATACATGAAGGATGATCCAAGCTTAACCAGATACTGGTTTTTTATGAACTACTTTATAGGAAACATGTTATTACTTGTTCTCTCAGATAATTTACTTCAAATGTTCATAGCTTGGGAAGGAGTAGGAATATGCTCATATCAATTAATTGGATTTTGGTACACTGATGATGATTATGAAAAATGGGTTGGAGATATTGGCAAAAAAGCATTAGGAATCGATACAGCTTATTCTCCAAGCCATTCAGGAATGAAAGCATTTATTATGACACGATTAGGTGACGCTGGATTCTTAGTTGGTATACTCACATTATATATGGCTACACACACTTTTAACTTAAGTCAAATAGAAGATTCATTAAGCTCAATGCCCACATGGTTAGGAACATTAGCATCAACAGGTCTTTTAATACCATCACTACTTCTATTACTTGGTGGTCCCATCGGCAAATCAGCTCAGTTCCCACTTCATGAATGGTTACCCGATGCAATGACAGGCCCCTCATCAGTTTCAGCATTAATACATGCAGCAACAATGGTAAAAGCTGGAGTATTCTTTATAGCTAGATTTTCACCATTAGTTTTCATGATATATGAAAAAACTGGTCCTCAGATGCTAATCTTCTTTGAAACTATAGCATGGATAGGTGTTATAACAGCATTTTTAGCCGCTACACAAGCAATGGTCTCTACAGAAGTAAAGAAGGTATTAGCATACTCAACAGTATCTCAAATAGGTTATATGATGTTAGCATTAGGAGCAGCCGGTCTAATGACTAATTTTATTATGGGATACTTTGCAGGATTATTCCATCTAATGAGCCATGCAATTTTTAAAGCTTCACTATTTTTGGCTTCAGGTGCATTAATACATGCAACTGGAACACGATACATGACCGAAATGGGCGGCCTTAAAGATAAAATGAAAATTACTTTTATAGCGATGCTTATTGCTGGACTAAGTTTAATGGGAGTACCCCCCTTAAGTGGATTTTGGAGCAAAGATGCAGTACTAATAGCAACACTCTCAGCTGAACAACCAATTATGTTTATATTAGCTACAATAACAGCAATATTAACAGTCTTTTACACATTAAGAATGATAGGCATTATATTTTATGGAAAACCAAAAAACAATTCAATCGAAGAACACCACTCGATTAATCATCATGAAATTCATGAAGCACCAAAAGTAATGTGGATACCATATCTTACATTAGCATTAGCATCATTAGTAATAGGAATATTACCATTAATACCTAATATTAATTTTGAAATACAATTAGAAGATTTCCTATCCAGATCATTAAGCTTCACACACATGATTGAGGAGATAAATTTAACTTATGAGCTCTATGGATTATTAGCCACAGCTACAGCTTTAACAATAGGTGGTCTATCAAGTTATTATCTTTATATTAAAGGCTCAAATAGGATACTCTTCACTAATAATCCAATATACAGAAACCTTCAAACCTTTCTTTATAATCGTTGGTATATTAACGCAATTTATTACAAAATATTTGTGAACGGAGGCCTTTGGCTGTCACGTAATGTTTATAAATGGTTTGATAATCTTATAGTAGACGGTGTTTATAATACATTAATGCCCACCGGTACACTTATAATCGCATATGGAGTTAATCGCTGGTTTGAAAATGCTGTGATCGATAAAATAAATGATGTTGTAGCAAAATCAGGTTCATGGCTATCAAGAACTTTAAGAGAATCTTATGAGACTGGCGCGATTCAACAATATTTAGCATTATTTATAATTGGATTCTCATTACTTGCGCTCTTTATCCTAATGAGGTGATAAAAATGAATTTACTAGATTTAGCAGTACCTCCAACACCAGCTCTTATAATAATATCATTATCTGGTTTAATAGTGCCAACCATCGGAAGATTATTAAAGGATAGGGGTAGTAAAGATCCAACACCTTATATAACATTACTTGTCTTCATATTCTCAACACTCTACTTCATAGCAATTCCTTTAACAGGAATAAAAACATGGATTTGGGGTCAGATGAAGATTGATTTATTGGGCTATATTTTCGGTTTCCTATTCTCATTATCCGGGTTCCTCATCACAACTGTCTCATTAGAAACATTGAAAGATAATCCTAATAGTGAAGCATTCTATGGATTACTACTACTTTCTATTGTAGGATCAATCTTAATAGCATTTGCTAATGATCTTCTATTCCTATTCATAGCAGTATCATTGTTTAGTATAGCATCATACAACCTTGTAGCAATAAAGAAAGATGCATACGCTAGCGAAGCCGCTATGAAATATTTTTTAATAAGCGTTTTATCTTCAGCATTAGTTCTCTACTCAGCATCAATAATTTATGGACTAACAGGAACCACAAACATTTTAGAAATCAAAAATATATTATATAATAACACACCGAATTACAAGGATTTATTATCAATTGTCTTTATTATACTTCTTGCAGGAATAGGATTTGAAATGGCTATCGTTCCATTCCATTTATGGATGCCAGATGTATGTGAAGGCACATCACCAATAGTAGCAACATACATAATGACTATTAGCAAAATAGCAGGATTAGCAGCATTCATACGTTTACTTGTAGCACTCTCACCAGTATTTATTACCTCATGGATGCCTGTCATGGCATTCCTCTCAGTTCTAACTATGACAATAGGAAATATTGCAGCATTAATGCAAAGAAATATAATGCGTCTCCTTGTTTACAGTGGTATAGCACATGTTGGTTACTTATTAATTGGTCTTATTTTTGCTCCAACATCAATAGCCATCTTCGCACTCTCAAGCGTAATATTACATGCAATATATTATATCCTAATGAAAGGCGGAGCATTTTTAGCAGCGACCAGTGTAGAAAAAGAATTTAAATCATCAAGCATAGAAACATACAACGGACTTAGTAAAACAATGCCCTTAACAGCATTCTCATTAAGCATAAGTTTACTGGCTCTTGGAGGAATACCCCCACTCAATGGATTTTGGAGTAAAGTATTACTCTTCTGGGCAGCAATACAAGGAGGATACATCTGGTTAGCTATAGCAGGAGTATTAAATAGTGCCTTCTCAATAGCCTATTACGCATGGATAATCAAACGTATGTATCTTGACAAACCACAAAATTCACTCAATGTTAAAGAATCAAAATTAATAGCAAGCGTACTCATTGCAATATCAATAGCTATTTTAATCACAGGTATATTTTATGACCCAATATTCAACCTAATTGAAAAAGCAATCTCAACAATTTATCCAATTTCCTCATAATATTTTAAACTCCTACCTCTTTAATTGTTGAAATATTTTTTCACGCTTAACTATAATAATACCTATAACAACACCCCCCACTATCCATGCTATACCGATTGGTAATACTCTCATTCTATGATCATTAATAGCCTTAATCATTAAAGAATACACCACAGTAGCCGCTTTATTCAATAAAATCTGCGTAGCATTAATAACATCAGATCCAACATTTAAACCAGGCTTTATGTTAACTAATCCTTTATAAACAACATCAAAATAGCCATAAGAATACATTGCAAAATTCTTAAGATAAGTTCTCACATCACTAACACTTTCTGCAGCACCAACTATTATAGTAAAACTTTCAGTATTAACAAAATATTCATAAGTACTAATTAAGTCTTTAGTAGTATTTCCAACTAATCTCAATGGATCTGCCAACGCCGAAACATAACAAACTAATAAACCATAACTTCTAGCCACACCAATATAATTATTAGTACCCATATAATTTATGAGACTCAAATAACTATTAACAGTCATATTTAATAAAACTCCACTATCATTGCTTACAAAATACTTTACAGAACCAAGTCTCCCACGACAATCACTAATTGAATTTTGAATAATATTACTATTACTATTCAAAATATAATTCCACTCAGCAGGTAATTTATTAATAACAGCCGATGAAATGTTATCATAAGTCAGCGCATGTACACTATCCAATAAAATTAATTGTAATAAAATTAACGTAACAAAGATTAACAACCTTTTACTCATCTGCACTCACAAATATACCGTTACATAATAATATAAAAATGTATTTATCATACACAACACTAGCTTAAGACAACAATTGACCTTTTTGGTAAATGTCAAAGGATCTCTCAACTTTAGTCGTGGAGAATGTTAAAAATCATTATTTGTACTCATTAAAATTCCGCCGGCGACATTTAGTTTAATGTAGAAAATAATATATGGGGATAAAAATATTAATGAAAAAATATGCAATAACAAATATGTTAAAAGCGAAAAGCTTATATCTAGGTTTATCTCTCATTTTGTGGGTAATATATATGGTTTACGGTTTTATATATGGAGGTGATAGATGTTATGCCAACAATTAGAACTACAAAAGGAGAATACATCGTTGATGATATAAATGAGATTGACGTTTGTCCTGCATGCGGTAGTACAAAATTAGTCAGATCACCAGAAAGGGGCGAAATCGCATGCTCACAATGCGGAACAGTGATTAGAGTAAAAACCATTGATTCAGGACCCGAATGGAGAGCCTTCACACCCGAAGAAAGAGACCGACGCAGTAGAGTAGGACCACCAAGCTACCTTTCAATTTCAATACCGTCAAGCATATCTGCTGGTATAGATTGGAGGGGTAAGGATGCTGCTGGAAAAAGATTATCACCGAAACAAAGGATGGAAGTTTTAAGATTGCGCAGATGGCATAAAGTGAGTGTAAGCAGCGCACTCGAAAGAAATTTGATACAAGCGATGGATGAGGCGGATAGGTTAGCGAGCAATCTAGGATTACCACAAACAGTTCGCGATGAAGCACTCTTAATTTATAAGAGAGCGGTAGAAAAGGGGCTCGTTAAGGGTAGGTCAATAAGTTCAGTCATAGCGGCAGCACTCTACGCAGCATGCAGAAGAATGCGAATACCAATCACACTCGATGAATTCGCAAAGCATAGTGAGGCCGGTGATAGAAAAGATATAGCACGATGCTATCGTTTACTCATAAGAGATGCTAGCGTTCGTGTTAGTGTTGCGGATCCTGCTGATTTTGTTGAGCGGATCATGAATCTATTAAACTTGAAGCCTGAAGTGCAGGCTGATGCATTAGAGATAATCAAGAAGGCTAAAGAAAAGGGTTTAACGGCGGGGAAGGATCCTGCTGGGTTTGCTGCGGCAGCGGTGTATATTGCTGGTTTATTGCATGGTGAGCGTAGGACTCAGAAGGAGGTTGCTAGAGCAGCTCAAGTTACAGAAGTCACTATACGAAATAGATATAAAGAGCTAGTTTGGGAATTGAACATCTCAGGATTACCATAAAAGAAAACGGTGATGATTAATGGAACGAACAATAACTACACATTATAACACAGAGATGACAAAAGAAATAGCTAGACTAATTGAAGGTTTAAACTTACCATTAGATCTTTTAGAGGATGCATTAAAAATAGCTAAAGAGTTGTCATCAATGGGACTAACTAAACGTGGTTACTTAACAGTAACTGCCGCGACTGCCATTTACATAGCATGTAAAAAACGTGGAATACCCATTACATTGAGAGATTTCCTTAAATCATCATTACTAAAAGATATAGAAAAACCAAGATTAGTTGCATTTTATAAAAGATTTGCTTATCGTTCAAAAATGCATTTAGGTGACGTTGAACCATATATAATAAAAATAGTTGATGCATTAAAGTTAGATAAATCAATAGCTAACGATGCATTAAAAATATTAAAAAAGATACGAAGGAAAAGAATTACTGAAGGTAAAAGTCTATTAGGACTTGCAGGCGCATTAGTATATATAGCTGCACGAAATAAGGGTGAAAAAGTTACTCAAAAAAGAATAGCCCAAGCAGCTCATGTTACAGAAGTTACAATACGAACCAGATACAAAGAAATACAAAATAAGTTACGTAAATAATTAAACTTTAAATTAAAAGATCATGAATTAAATATAGTCAATATATTAAATTCCCTTTTATTTTATAATGAACCTGTTTAACGTATAATTATTTTACATTTATATGATATAACGTTAATGAGTAAGTTTTTAAATAAGTATAAATAAGCACTAGTTGGAATGTACTCTCAAGATTTATATAAAGCTCTTAAAAAAGAAACATGTTTTAGATATATATTAGTTAAAATGGATGGAGGTTTAAAACATGACTGTAAATGCTATCTATATAGGTAGATTTCAGCCATTCCATAATGGTCATTATAATGCGCTCAAATGGATCCTTAGTAAAGAGAATCCCCCAATAGCATTATGCATTGGTTCGGCACAATATAGTCATACCATTGATAATCCTTTTACTGCTGGAGAACGAATAGAAATGATATGGAATCAGTTATATACTGATAATCTAAACTCACAAGTAATAATTTGTGTTATTCCAGATAGTGATATACATTCTACATGGGTATCATTAGTTCAGCATTACTGCCCAAAATTTAAACGCGCATACTCAAATGATCCACTCACACGAATATTACTTACAGAACATGGTATAGAAACTTTACCAATACCATTCTTTAATAGAGAGATTTATGAAGCCACAAAAATAAGACAACTAATTGCAAATGGTGAAAATTGGGAACACTTAGTACCTCCTAAAATTGCTGAATACATAAAAATAAATAGATTAGACGAAAGGATAAAAATGATATATAAAACAAAAAATTTAAAATAATTAGGAAAATATTCTTTCTTCTAAAAGCTTCTCAAATTTAGCTCCTTCTGTCTTTCTTAAATCATGTAAATATTTTCTAAGATTTTCATCCTTAACCCTACGTTCGTATTCTTTAATCTTAATTATTCCAATGTTCAGGAAATCTTCAATATCAATTATAGTATGTATATCATTATGCAATATGTGATTTAGCTTATTATTCACAAAATCGATCCAGCACTCCCAATGTGCTGGGCCATGTCTAGTAAATGCTATATGCTGTCCCTCAAAGACACTAGTATTACACACAAAACATGTCCATGACCTTCGTTCCATACAATCATCACAATCTAAAGAACCTCATAAAATAATAAACGCATCGCATAACAAAGAATTTTTATATAATAAACTATCAAACTAAATCATGAAATAAAATTAGTTAATGAAATTCAATTAAACCCAATAAATTATTTCTAAAAATAGATATTAGGATGTAAAAATATTCCAGTATGATTAATATGTCAATGCCCAGATTTGAAACAAAAAGAGCAGCAGATTATAAAGTTATACATGTATCAGGAGTAGTTGGAGGAATAAATCCCAATGAAGGAACAATAATAGTATTTGTTGATAAACTAATACCAAAAACAAATCCTGATGGCACAATGATCATAGATACCATAGAACGTGAACTAGTAATAGAACTCAAAATGTCACCATTACAATTCAAAAGTATTGCAGAATGGATGCAAATGCATATAAAAGAATATGAAAAAATGTTTGGAGAGATTAAAATACAAGGAATACCACCAAAAACAAGCGGCACAAGAACTACAATGTACGGATAGCAAAAAAGTCAGACTTTACAACAAAATCGACGCACTCATTAAATGACTTGATAATAAAATATAAAATAGTAAGATTATTTATTTTTAGATAGTATATGATTGAGAAACAATTTGTTACTCAACATCTGGTGAAGAAAAAGAAAATAAGAAATCAAGAAAAAAGAAGAGCATATCATAAAACAAAATATATTTTTAACTTTAAATTAATTTCAGAGATTGAAACAGTTTTTCCAGTAACTCATTATGAATTTTTATTAAATTGCTAAGATGTTTCATTATTTTAAATAACTACTTTGTTTGTTCTGTCTTTTCTTTAGGCGGAAGTAATCTTGCTTTAGCATATTCCTGCTCTCCAGAAAGAAGTTTACATATTTCACTTAATCGCATTACTAATAGTTCACCACTCGGAAGCCAGACTATCATAGTACCCTTACCCTTTTTACTAGCTCTTATATACACTGTCTGACCGCGTGTAGGTATTTTTACCTTTAATGCCTTTTCCACATCCCGCCTTTTGGATAAGGGAACAATCCAAACCTTTCGTTCTTTATCCCAAGTAGCTCCTAGTGACCTCATAGTTTCTACAATTTTAGGATCATACTTGGTTTGAATTAATATATTATTATCCTCAACTTTTATAGATACACTCAATTTATCCACCGATAATAATATCTTACCATAATTAATATACCTATTCAATAATAAAATGGAAAAACAAATATGTCTGTATTATTTTTCTTCAAAAGGGGGCCGTAGGCTAGCTTGGACGAGACTGCAGGACTTGGGGTCCTGTGACCCAGGTTCAAATCCTGGCGGCCCCACTAAGCACTTAATTTAAGACAATTTTCTACATATCTATGAAATGTATGTGGCAAGCAATAACATTATTATACTCGAAACGAATAGATAAGCCCAATTTTTAATATTCCATCCCAAAACTTTACTCCCATCTAATGGTGAGATCGGAAGCAGATTAAATAATGCAAGCCATGAATTAACGTAAGTTATAGCAGATAAAAGACCGAAGACCCAAGGAATATTTAAAAATAAAGCAATTATACGAAGAATAACCAATGAAATAAGGCTAATTAAAATATTTGTTATCGGGCCTGCTGCAGCGATTTCTCCGGAATCACGTGGACTTACATTACCTATTATTGCAACATATCCAGTAGCTAATAATTTAATTGGTAAAAATGTGGTGAGCAAACTTATAAGAGCCCAACGAACATCAAACATGAATGATGCTAAAAATCCCTTCTTTATAGCAACATATTTATGTGCTAATTCATGAACTACAAAACCTAATACAACAGCAACCAATATAAAAATAATACTATAATCACCATAAAATACTCTAATTATATTAGTACCACTTATAACTATAAAAACTACAAAAATCGCAGTTAATAATCTTCTAAACTCACTCCCTAAAAATAGATCATGCAACCCTTTACGTAACTTCTTCGACCGTGTATGTAACTTAAGAACCTGCGCAGTGCTCTTTTTTTGAGGTTCATATACCACAAGTTCCCTCCATAACTCTTTTTGACGAGATAAACCAGGACAATTATGATTCTCTGGTAAATGATGTTCAGCACAAAAAGTACCCCCACAATACCTGCATATAAATGGTAGTGCAACATCCTTATTACATACTTGACATTTTGCCACTAAATCTCACATATTTTTTATATTAAAACATCCATAAATTTATTTCTAAGATATTCCATAAAAAATATAGACATTCATATATGCTCTCTATGATCACCTGAAGGACAAGTTTTCCAGATCCTGAATACTCCTTATAGAGTACTATTAACTAGTATATGACTTAACCTTTTTATTCCACTTTAAAGAAGGTCATCAGTTGTTATCATGAATGAAGGTTTCTATTCTTTATCTTTAGAGACGATTTTAGTTAATGTTTTATTTAAATTATTGGTATGGTAGAAATGGTTTTAATGCATATATCACAATTTTCAAAAATAGGTTCAAATCTCTTGTGAACGCTACAAAGTATTCCATGCACAGTAATAATTTTTATAGCTAGGTTGAACATAGATACAACATCTTTTGGATCTTTATTATTAACTAACATCTCGGCAATTTTAGAAACAATATTCTGAATATCCTTATCTTGCTCAAGATTTACTACTATCCCTCTCACACCACGCATATAATTGCTTATTGCTGCTTGACTTACATTTAGAAGTCTAGCTGCTGATTGTTGTGTAAGACCATGTTTTTCAATGAGTTCTTTAGCAACCATTGCTCTTAAAGCTGGTATAATCGCCTTAGCAACTATCTCATCGGGTAATATCAATATTATCACCTTTAAATTTTCTCTACAGTTAGTTTATAACTTAAGTTATATTTAAATATTACCATTCTATTGCATAAAAGAGGGATAAACATGGCATTATTAGAAGTAAGAGATCTTAGAGTAGCAGTAGAAACCAAAGAGATTCTAAAAGGTATAAATTTAACTATTAACAAGGGAGAAGTCCACGCAATAATGGGTCCTAATGGTTCAGGCAAAAGCACACTCGCTTATGCAATAATGGGGCATCCAAAATATAAAATTATAAGCGGAGATATTCTATTCAATGGACAAAGCATCTTAACACTCACCACAGATCAACGTGCTAGACTAGGATTATTTCTCGCATTCCAAACACCTTTAGAAATTCAAGGCGTTCCGCTCACAGGATTTCTAAGAACCGCGTACAATATGATGGTCATTCAATCAGGTGGTGTACAAGTTTCTCCTATGGAATTCATGAAGATCGTAAGAGAGAAGATAGCTACACTTAATGTTGATGAATCTTTCATAAGGAGATACCTTAACGAAGGATTTTCAGGTGGAGAACGCAAGAAGAATGAAGTTTTACAAATGTTAATACTCAAACCAAAGTTAGCAATTTTAGATGAAGTTGATACTGGACTTGATATAGATTCATTAAGAATAATAGCACAAGCCATAAATACATTAAGAGATAATGATAGAGCCATGTTAATGATTACGCACTATCAACGTATTTTAAAATATGTGAAACCAGATTTTGTTCATATAATTTTGGATGGTAAAATAGTATTGTCTGGAGATTATAAATTAGCAGAAGAATTAGAAACTAAAGGTTATGAATGGATTAAAAAAGAAGTTTATAAAGAAACCAAGTAAAACAATTAATACCATTAAAAATACATTAATCATTTCATAGTAGGATGGATAAATTCTTTAGTTTGAATTTGTATATTAGTAGTGATAGACATGGGATGTAAGTTTTCACACAGTAAGGATCTCACTCTACTATTAAAATACTCAAGAGGTGTTAATCTTGACCAGCGTTAGTAAAATTATAAATGTAGATCAAATTAGAGAAGATTTTCCAATATTAAAAAGAAAATTTTATGGTAAACAATTAATCTATTTCGATAATGCTGCTACCTCACAAAAACCCAAACAAGTAATTGAAGCAATAAAAAGATATTATGAAGAACAAAACGCTAATATTCATAGAGGAATATACGCATTAAGCGAAGAAGCAACACAACTTTATGAAAACTCAAAAAGAAAAGTTGCCAAATTCATAAACGCTCAAAGATGGGAGGAAATCATATACACACGAAATACAACAGAATCAATAAATCTAATAGCTTACACCTGGGGACGAAAAAACCTAAAAAAAGGTGATAATATAGTTCTAACAGTAATGGAACATCATAGCAACTTAGTACCATGGCAACTACTTTCTCAAGAAAAGAAAATTAAACTACGATTCATAAATATTGATGATGAAGGTCTCTTAAGACTCGATCAAGCAGAAAAATTAATTGATGAAAATACCAAACTAGTTAGTGTCACACACGTTTCTAACGTACTTGGTACAATAAACCCAGTAAAAGAGATCGGAAAAATTGCCCATAAGAAAGGCGCATTATTTCTTGTGGATGGTGCACAATCCACACCACACATGCCAGTTGATGTAAGAAATATAGATGCCGACTTTTTTGCATTCTCAGGACATAAAATGTTAGGGCCTATGGGGATTGGAGTACTCTATGGCAAGCGTGAAATATTAGAAAAAATGAGCCCATTCCTAGGAGGAGGAGATATGATTAAACAATGCTCATTAGCAGGATGCTCATGGAATGATTTACCATGGAAATTCGAAGCTGGAACATCTAATGTTGAAGGTGCAATAGGATTAAGCGCAGCTATAGACTATCTTAATTCATTAGGCATGGAATCAATACGAGAACATGAAGAACAACTAACAAAATATGCATTAGAACAAATGTCTGACATTAAAGATATAAAAATTTACGGACCCAAAGATACAAAACTTAGAGGAGGAGTCATATCTTTTAACCTAGGTAACATACATCCCCATGATCTAGCATCATTCCTAGATGCTGAAGGTATAGCAATAAGAGCAGGACACCATTGCGCTGAACCTCTCATGATCAGATTAGGAGTTACTGCTACAGCACGCGCAAGCTTTTACATTTACAATAAGAAAGATGAGATAGATGTTTTTATAAAAGTTCTTAATAAAATAAGAGAGGTGCTGAAAGTTTGAGTGACGAATTATACGCACAGATGGAAATAATTTTAGATTATTATCGTAATCCTAAAAATGTAGGTATAATAGAGAACCCTGATATACATGCAGAGGATACTAATATACCATGCGGCGACCATATAGAAATATTCGTAAAACTAAAAGATAATAAAGTTATAGATGCAAAATTTCGAGGACAAGGATGCATAATAAGTCAAGCATCAGCATCTATGTTACTAGAGAAAATCATAGGCATGAACCTTGATGATGTAAAGAAGCTAACAAAAAAAGACATTCTAAATATGCTTGGAATAAACCTATCACCAACCAGAATGAAATGCGCACTACTTTCACTTAAAGTCCTTAACGAAGGAATAGCAAAATATGAAGGAAAAGAATTTAATATAGAAGAATACTTAAAAGAAAAAGTCGAAGAAGAGTAAACACTTAACAAACAAAGATTTTTAACTAAAAGAATTGATCCAATCCTCCCTTCGTAGATTTTACCATTAACTGATCCTCAGTCACACCAACAGGCTCCAAGACCCTTAATATTACAGGAATTATTTGATTCGTAATGTAATAATCAATATCAATCATTGATTTATCAGCATCAGCATAAAAAACAGCTCTCTCATATATTGGACCCTGCCCCTTCATCACCACATACCCTATCTTATCCCCAACCTTAAACCTCCACCCCTTCTTAGAAAGTTGGAGAGCTATTGAAACATGCGGAGCCCTAGCCTTATACTCAGCTAAAGGTTTATCAAGACTCTTCCAAATAGTTACATCTTTAATAGTAAAATTACCACTCTTAAATAACTCCAACATTTCTTTTGCAACATTAATAGCATAATTAACATCACCAGTATTCAAAAGCACACTCAAAACTCTCTCTTGCACACGCTTAGCATAATCACACCAATCACCCCTCACAGCCTCAAACCCAGTTAAATCTAACTCATTATTAATAGTAAGACCAGCATAACGTTTTTTAGCCTCAGTAAACAAAATCCTCTTATAAACTGTTTCTAATTTAATCTCCATTCCAAGCTCATCCTCAATCGCTTCTATTAACTTATTTATCACTTCACCCCTATACTCAACAAAAAGCGAATCCGTATCACCATAAATTACTTTAAGACCAAATCTTTTACTTGCCAACTCCGCAGCCGTAATTATAGTATTCCTACCCCAAGCAGTTATAGCTTCAGCAACCTCTTTCATATACCACCTAGAAGAAACCCACCCCATATAACCATACATAGCATTCGCAACAACCTTTATCGCACGCTCCTGAGCCTCCAGAGCAGTCCTCTCAGGACCCTCAGGCAATTCTTTTATACGTTTCTTAATCTGCTTCCTAGCCTCTAAAAGTTTTAATATCGCAGATTTATAAAGACCATCCGGAGAAACTCTAAATCTATGTTTTACCTCAGGTGCAACATAAGCTTCACTCTCTTCATCCGAACGCATCAAAGTATCTGGTGAAACATTATACTTAGCAATAATGTGAGGATACATCGAAGCAAAATCCAACACAGCTACATTACTATGAAGCCCCGGATGCGGAGTAAACACTATAGCCCCCTTATATTTCTCATACGGAGACTCAATCTTACGCGGTATAAGCTCATTAAGCTTCATAGAATGATACACTATATATCCATCAACCCTATGACCAGGAGAAGCTTTAAGAACATAATCCATTGGATAACCAACTAAAGAACTTAAATGAACAGTATAATCAAAATATAACTTCCAAAGCCTCCGCAATACATCAACAAGCTTTAACGCATATTTTTTAACACTCTCCCTCTCATTAGCAAACCACATATCATTAAGATCAATAAGATCAATAGATTCACCACTCCAAATACCATGATGAATCGCCATCTCCTCAAGCGTCTTCATCTTAAGCTCCGCAATACCTTCAGCTATATCCCGTAAATCTATATGAATCCTACCAACCAATGAAACATGCCCATATACTCCCGCCCTAGGCTCATCACCATTCCTCCCTAAAGCCAATCTTATCTTATTTACTTTAGCCCTCCTACCAAGATAATCAAACACCCACCTATTAGTCTCCCAACCAACCACCAAATCCGGATCAATTTTAGCTACCAATTTAATCAACTGATCTATAATCTCTTTATCATTATCACCATCTATTATGAAAGGCTCATTATTATCAACCGCAACAGCAATGAAAGCTATAGGATCCTCATCAGGATTAGGAGTACCAATTTTTCTAAAAGCAAAAGCAAGCACATACATCTCCCTTAATGATGGAGGATCCCTAACCTCAACAACCCGAGGATCCCTAATCTCCCTAACCTCATAAGGAACATTACTAATCTTCAAACTACCAATAATCTTAGCATCAATCCATGTAGATGGTTTCAAATCCCTAGTTATAAAATACAGAAGACTTGGTCTTATATCAGAATTATAAACATTACTTACCCCTCGAAAATCAGACAACCTCTCAAGACCCTTCTCCTTAGCATCAGAATCCTTAAACACAACCTCTACAACCTTAACAGGCCTTCCAAGCTTTCTTTTCTCTACAATCCTTACATCATCTAAAAGACCAACCAACTCACGCTTCAAACCCTCCACAAAATTCTCTAATTGCGCATCACTCGAAGGCTCAATATGCACAAACGGTTTAAAACTACCATCAACAAGCACCAACCTTTCACCCTTATCATCAATAGTCCATAACCACATCTCATCACGCTTAACATTCTCCCTAATAACAACCTCATGATTAATATCAATAATCCAGTAAGGCATCCCATTAATAAAATAACAACAAAACTAATAAACACTACCTATACATCAACAACAATAATTACTTACAGCAAAACTCAAAACCTATAACCATGAAAACACCAAAAAACCAAAATTATACAAAACAAACCAAAAACAAGAACCTCAACTTTAACAGTAAAAGCATCAGAAAATAAACCATTCCAACCCACAAATACCTCATAAGTTAAATTTAAATAATAACAATTTTATCAATCTATCATGTCATATCCAACACCCCCACAACCCCAAATAGTTTCAAAAGATAAAGCTCGAGCCGATATAATGAACAGATTATCAGAACTTGGCATCAAAGCCGAATACGTATCACGATGTAATGCTAACATAGAATACATGGATGCCTATATAACATATTTTTACATAAATGATTGGAACACAGTAAAAACAACATTAGACGAATTTATAGAAAAGAAATTTAAACCAAGCAAAGCACAAACCATATACTTATGGTTCACATTAGAAGGAAACTATAGATACCTCCATATAGGATTCTTCACAAAAAATGATGAAGGATTATTAACCTTAAGAAAAATTACAATAGGCGTTTCACTTTATTAACACTTCATCATCCAAATATACTAATACTACCTCTTTCAGTTCGTTTCTGATACTTGGTTTATACCCTATCTTCCATCCTATTTTTTGAATTGACTTTCAGTTCATTTGTTTCTGGTACAGAAAGACTACCAAGACAAAGTACAAACGTGGGTAAGATCTTTCAGTTCATTTGTTTCTGATACGTGAAGTTCTGGATAAGCAACCCTGGTGCGCCCTCTGCTTTCAGTTCATTTGTTTCTGATACTAATGTCTGACCCTAATAGTTTCAATTGGAAAGACACATCTTTCAGTTCATTTGTTTCTGATACGTTAAAACAGAGGCTTCCAGAGGGAGTGGTGCTGAGTAACTTTCAGTTCATTTGTTTCTGATACATGCACGTATGAAAGCCGAAACGCAATTCAACACACTATTCTTTCAGTTCATTTGTTTCTGATACAGGTCATGATTGAGGAAATTGAAAAGGAAGAAATGAATCCCTTTCAGTTCATTTGTTTCTGATACAATTTAATAAGTGATAATGAGTTAGGAAAGCTTAAAATCTTTCAGTTCATTTGTTTCTGATACTTATTTTGGTATTTGAATTGATGTCATTTCACCCGCAATGTTTGTTCATTTGTTTCTGATACTTATTTTGATGTGTAAGGCCCAACCTTACCAACCGCCTCAGTATTGTTCATTTGTTTCTGATACTTATTCGCGGGTTTATATATCTGTGTTGTGTATTGTGTGTTTGTTCTATATAAGCTTTCCCTACCTTTACGCTTCTCTCATTATTTTACGTCAGGAGTTGCGACTGGAAGCCAAAAACCATATAATTACTCCTGGTAAAAAGTTATTAAATTGTGAACATAGGATTAAATGATAAATTAAACAGAACAAAAAGATAAATAAGCGTATAAAGATACAAATTATTATGGGTCGTAAAGAGGGAGGTTATTTAGGTTTTAGTGATAAAAATGGTGTATCTAATATTATAATACCTAAAGTTGTGGTTAAAGCTGAGGAGGATTTTGATTGGTTTTATCCTAGGACTAAACGTTTTCTTTTGAGGGTACCTGTGGCAGAATTTGGTCTTTCGTGTGCGTCAGTTAAAACGATGATAGGTAATATTGAATATATAATGCCGAATAGAGATTATAGTTATGAGGGCTTTTCTGTATTATTAGATTTAGAGAACTGGAAAATTAGTGATGGTTTTGCTTTTTCTATATTTGATGAGGATAAGAATAAGTTTGTGGCGCCAGAACCTTTGGAACTTACTGTAAAGCCAAATAGTGTGGTTTATAGTTATGTATTTAATGGGGATAAGATTTTTGTAACGTATCAGTTGGTAGATCTTGAGAATGCTGCTAGATTAAAAGTTCGTCTTAATAGTACTAAAAGAGTGCGAATGAGAATAGTGCCTTTTATGGATATAAGGCATGTTTATGATAATTCTATGCCGAATGAGCATTATGTGGATGAGGTTGCGGGGAATTATCTGAGTATGCATAGAGGGAATTATGGAGTACAGATATTAATTCATGGTGGTCATGTATTTTTTAATAAAGAAATTACTGTTTTACCATGGGTATATAAGTTAGGTGATGGTGCGCGTGAGGAAATTAATGAAAGGGTCATTTTTAAACCGCATATAAAAACACTCTATATACCAGGATTTTTTGAGTTAGAGGATGAGAATATAATTATAAATATGACGGCTTATAGGCTTAGTGATTCAATAATAAATAGGAATGAGTATTTTGTAACGGATGCAGAATTGGAATTAATATTGAATAAATTCTCGGATATAGTGTTAGGTGTTAAATATTTTGATGATGCATTATTTGGTTTGATATCAACGCTTTATATGTTAGGTGTAAGGGTAAAACCTTTTGAAGTGATCTTACCTGAAGCAGGTGCGTGGTGGTTTAGGACGGTATGGATTAGGGATCTCATGGAAATAATTAGTAATAATTTTGTCACATTAACTAGGTTAAGAGGTAAGGAGTGGATAGCAAAAACTCTTAAGACAACATCATTGTTGTTAGATAAAAATTTGGGGCTTTTACCGACTAATATAATTTATAAAGGGGAACATCCGTGTTCTTATACAGTTGATGGTACGCTAAAATGGGTAATCAATTATATTATGTTGCTTTCAGAGTATTGGGATCCGAAGATTGCTCAAACTCTTTTGAATATGATAAATGATTTATTAATATTATGGAGTAGTAAAGGAAATACTATTATAGAGGTTGATGAAACTACTGGGCTTCTTAAAGTTGTACCATGCCAGAGTTGGATTGATACGATAGTGACGATAAACTTGGATGATTCACCGGTACGCGTATCAAATAGACTGAGTATTAATACTTTTAAAGAATTAAAACGAAGGGGTGTTAATGTTGAGAAGTATTTATCACAACCAACTGTATTATTGCCGGAGATCAATGCGATGTGGCTTAGGATGTTAGATCAAACAGTGTGGCTTATTAAAAAATTGCAGTCAAACGGTTATGAAATACCGGAAAATATTCTTGACAGAATAAATGATCTACTAAAACTTGGGAGTAGAAATTATATAAAACTTTTCTGGAATAATGATGAAGATAGATTGAATAATGCAGTAATACTTGAGTATGATATAGAAGATCCAACACCAACTTCAACAATTGTAATGGCCATATCAACGGTACCATGGATTTTTAATGATAGTATGCTCAATAAAACATGGTCTACAATAGAAAGGGATCTGTTAGTCTATAGGCGTATATCATTAACAGGTGAAAAGAAGCCATTCGGAATAATAACTAGAGCAACTGGAAGTAAAATATTCAAAGGTGATTATGAATATCACGGATACGTGGTATGGCCACGCGATACGCCATACTTAATAAACTTAGCATACCGACTAAATAAAAAGGATTTCATAGTCGATTTATTATTAAACTATTTAGATGCATCAATTTCTGAATCTACAATCTTTCATGCGAGAGAACTTTATGCACTCCCAGAGGGTGTTAATCCATTTCCGAGTAGTACTTCAGATAATCCAATACCTGTCAAAAATCCATCACAATCATGGAGCATCTTCATAGATCCATTTATTAAATTTAAAGATATCATAAAAGAAAAGCTTGAAGAGTCCATTTAGTAAAATCATATAAATCTATTATCGTTGAAAGTGTTATGTATTATAAAAATTAGGGTGAATTTTTCTTGTTTTTTAGTAAGTAAAGAACTATTGAGGCTATTCCTATCACGCTCATTATGTTAGGTACTCCTATGTGAATGGATTTTCCTAATTCTAACTCTCGTTTTGTTAGTCCTGGTTCCATTCCTCCGAAGACAAGAAAAACGTTTCCTTCTGTGTTCTTTAATTCTTCTGGATTAAATTTTGTGTTAGAGTTTTCTGGTGAAGTAAAGAGGAAAAACTCTCCTTGGAATAATTCCTTTATATCTTTTAGATCTGGAACGACTATTAATCTTGCACCAGTTTTTATTGCGAATTTAAAGGCTTCGGGTATTCCTATTTGAGCTGCAGAACCTGTAGGTTTAGAAATTATGATTGTTTTGTATCCCAATGATACGCATACTGAGACAAATTCGGTTAATCTATTAGGACTATTTACATTATGGAGTACAGGTATTATCTCAGGCATTGCTTATCATATAACTAATAAATTACCAATTAATATTTCTGAGTAAATATTCAGCAATTGCTTTAGCTAGTGGTACTGGCACAGCTTCTCCAACTTGATCGAATTGTGCATCTTTTCCACCGTAAAATATAAATGTGTCAGGGAATCCCATTAGTCTTGCATGCTCTCTTATTGTGAGTAATCTATCTTCAAACGGATGAATAAATCTAGACCTGCCCATAACTGGTGGGGCTGGTTTATTAGGATTCAATCTCACAAAATTAGTTTTCATTTTTCCGTCAGCACCAATAAAACTAACTAAAGATTGATCTCTTTTTGTTCTTTTAATTTTTTTGAATCTTCTGTGCCCAACTGATACATAGTCATGGTTTGGAATATTATGATCGCTTCTAGGATCTGGAAGATCTCCTATAGCGTCCCAGACTGTTATAACTTTATCAAGTTTTTGAGGTTTTATAGGGACATTAGAAATAAATACTCTTCTTCTTAATGATGGCGTACCATAATCTTCTGCATCAAGAATGTTAAAATAAATTTCATAACCTATACGTTTAAATTCCCTCCTTAATTGTTCCTTTAAAATGCCATCTATTATGTGAACTACATTCTCCATTACAAATACTTTTGGTTGCAGATCACCAACCATTCTTATAAAATGTAATGTTAATTGACCCCTAGGATCCTTATAAAGCCTATCAAGAGGATCTGGCATTCTCTTAAAGTTTGCTGATGTGAATGCTTCACATGGAGGCCCGCCAATTATCACATCAGGTTGTCCTATAAGTCTTTCAATTTGGCTAGCAGTAACTTCTTTTATATCAGCCAATATTAATTCCGCTTTAGGAAAATTAGCTTTGAAAGTGCGACCAGCAGCTTCAAAATTATCTAGTCCTGCAACTATTCTAAACCCTGCCTCCCTAAACCCTTCACTAAATCCTCCAGCACCTGAAAATAAATCTAGTACTTTAATCATTGGAGCAATTTATTATAAGTGATTCTTACAGATAAATCTTTATTAAATAATAAAATATTTTCTGCTATATTGCATGATTTAAGTAGTGAAGTTTTTAATTCAAATCTTATGTTTATGACTAAGGTATGATTTTTGATAATAGATGAAATAAATATGCGACATCTTCATAGCATGACCCAATTAGAGATGCTAGACATAGGAAACATACTAAAGAATTGTGCAACACAGTATTTTCAACAACTTTATATACTCGTATTTTTAAGTATATTGATGGAGTTTGATATGCACCAATGGTCTTAATTTTAAGGGCGATGCGTACTCTACCTATATTAGGAGTATTTATATTATATTTTGGTAAGCTTAGGTGAGTATCATGTCAGAGGCAAATAAAGAATTTATAGTGACTCCATGGGAAGTGAAAGGCAAGGTTGATTACGATAAATTAATAAAACAATTTGGAACTGAACCGCTTACTGAAGAATTAAAATTAAGATTAGAGAAAAATGCTGGGGGATCGCATGTTTTAATTAGAAGGAATGTCTTTTTCTCTCATAGAGACCTAGATAAAGTACTTAACGATTATGAGCTTGGGAAAGGCTTTTTCCTTTATACTGGTAGAGGTCCTAGTGGACCGATGCATATAGGACATACAATACCTTTTGTGATGACAAAATGGCTACAGGAAAAGTTCAACGCAAATGTTTATATAGAATTGACAGATGATGAAAAATTCTTGGATGAGGAAAAATTTTCGCTAGATGATGCGCGTAAATGGGCTTATGAGAATACATTAGACATAATAGCATTGGGATTTGATCCAGATAAAACCTTTATCTTTCAAGATACTGAGTATATAGGAAACATGTATCCATTGGCCATAAAGATAGCTAAAAAGATTAATTTTTCTCTTGTAAAAGCAGTTTTTGGATTTAGAAATGAAACTAATATAGGTATGATATTTTATCCAGCTCTTCAAATAGTGCCAACATTCTTTGAGAAGAAACGTTGTCTAATACCAGCCGCTATAGATCAAGACCCATATTGGAGAATACAAAGAGATCTAGCTGAAAGTTTTGGATACTACAAAGTCGCAGCAATACACAATAAATTCCTTCCACCATTAACGGGGACTGAAGGAAAAATGAGCGCATCACAACCAGAAACAGCCATATATTTACATGATAATCCAAAGACGGTAAGGGATAAAATCATGAGATATGCATTCTCTGGTGGTCAACCAACAATTGAACTTCATAGAAAATTAGGTGGTAATCCAGAAGTAGATGTATCATTTCAATGGCTCAAATTCTTTTTTGAACCGGATGATTCTAAATTAAAAAAGATTGAGGATGATTATAGGTCAGGAAAAATGCTCACAGGTGAATTAAAAGAAATACTCATTGAAAAAATAAACGACTTCCTAGAAAATCATAGAGCTAAAAGAGAGGAGGCAAAAAGACTAATAAAGGATTTTAAATATGATGGTGCATTGGCATCAGAAATGTTAAAACGAAAATTAGAATAAAATTAAGATGCTTTTTCACTCTTTACATTTTTTATGTTTTTAATTACAATACTACATGGCATTGGTATTTTTGCTGAAGCCCTTCTAAAAGCTTCTTTAGCGGCATCAATGAATTGTGGTTCAGTCCATATAGTCATTATCACATCGTTAGTATTAACAATTGCAGCTCTGCCAGTAGGTTTACCAAAAGCTCTTCTCATACCTTCTTGTAACCTATCAGCTCCAGCCATTGCTAACATTTTGTTCTCTCTTATTATATGGTGAGGATACTTAACTACACGCAAATGATAGTTCTCATCCTTTATAGTTGTTGAAAGATATTTATTCGCCATAACTCGCGCTGCTTCTAAAGCATTATGTCTAATTAAACCACGCTCTTCTGAGATTAAATCAATTTGCACACTGAATTGCTTACCTGGTGATCCCATATCAAACTTAGTAATTTTAGGTTGAGGAGCACCATCAATATATTCTGTTCTAGTATAAGGCGGAGTATCCAAGTATCTATAACATCTTCCAGGTCTCAGCGGCATTACTTACACACCCAATAAAGAAAGCAAGATTTTAGATATAAGGATTTGCTAAATATAATAGATGCAAATATGTTTAGGATAATATTAGTTGAACCAATTTATGAATTTAACATAGGAATGGTTGCCAGAGCTATGAAAAATTTTGGTTTCAATGAATTATACATAGTAAACCCCAAATCATTAGGAGAAGAGGCACGAAAATATGCTTCTCATGCAGTTGATATATTAGAAAAAGCCAAAATAGTTAAAACACTAAAAGAAGCACTAAATGATATTGATCTATCAATCGCAACTACAGGCGTAATAGGTGGAGATTATAACGTTCTAAGAATCGCTATGCCTATTCAAGAACTCAGTAAATTAATTAAATATCACGGTAAAGTAGCCATAATCTTTGGCAGAGAAGACCATGGGTTAAGCAATGAAGAGATAGCACTTTGTGATATTCTTGCAACAATACCAACCTCAAAAGAATACCCCATAATGAACTTATCACACGCAGTAACCGTGGTACTCTATGAAATCACTAGAAATCAAATACGTATAAAAAAATATAGACTTGCAAAAAAGAACGAACGAAAACTCATAGAAAAATTCTTTACCGAAACACTTAAACATACTAAACTTCAAGAACACAAAATGAAAACATCAGAACTAGTATTCTCTAGAATATTATCTCGGAGCTTCCTTACAGGTCGAGAAGCCTATACATTGATAGGATGCTTTAGAAAAATTCATGATTTAGTAATATCATGCGTATCTAAAGAAAATCACAAAGAAAATTTAACCACATAAAGTTTCTCAAAGAAAAACTCCTTCTCAGCAACAAATTCAATTTTATTAAAAAGACTTCTTGCAATAAACATAGCATTCTCTATCTTAGTTAAAGAAGAAAAAACCATATAACAAACTCCAGATGATTTAATCACACGCTTCACATCTTTCATAAACTTGACAATAATATCACCACCTTCATAAAACTGAAGAGTCTGCCGATCTATATCAGTCTTATAATCATCACTTGGCAAATAAGGTGGATTAAAAACTATTAAATCCACAGAAGAATCCTTAATCGCACTAAACAAATCACACACAATAAATTCTACATTATAAATACGCTTCCTCCTTGCATTATCACGTGCCTCTCTCACAGAATAAAAATCAATATCAGTACCGATCACAAGCTTATGATTACCAGAAATACCTAAGGCTATAAATCCTGAACCTGTTCCCACATCAACAACAACATCAGTCTTTAACATTTTAACTGCATCAAACAAAAGAAAACTATCATCTGATGGTTTATACGATTGATACATAAATTTAATATAAAACTGAAAAATAAAAACATAATCTAAAAATACTTCATAAACTAAAATTAAGCGCATTAGATTCAGAGTGAACGATTATGAATGTTTATAAACTAAAAATAATTATTAATCACAAATGTATCAAATAAAAAAACGTAATCTAGAAATTATGCTTGAGAAATTAAAAGATTATGAGCAGCCCAGGCCAGAACTTGAACAATACTCACTTACATCTTCAGATGCAGCTAAAATTTTATGGATATCATTAAATGACATTGTTGGTAAGACAGTCTTAGATCCAGGTTGCGGACCTGGGCGTCTCCTTATAGGAGCTGCATTACTTGGGGCTCATTATGTAATTGGTATTGATATTGATTATAATGTGCTCCAAATAACAAAACACAATATTAGAGCTTTCGGCCTAGGAGGAATAATTGATGTAATAACATGTGATTACGCATATCCATGTATAAAACATGTAGATACAGTCATACAAAATCCACCATTCGGCGTTCAGAGAAAATATATGGATAGAATATTCATTAAAAGTAGTGCAAACATTTCGAATGTAATATATTCAGTTCATAAAGCATCTAATACCAAGTTTCTTATGAAAATTTATGAACAGGTTGGGTGCAAAATTGAGAAAATTTTCAGCTCAACAATCTCACTTAAAATGACCATGCAACATCATAAAAAAAGAATATATAGGGTGAAAGTTGAAATTTATAAAGCTGTGGTGCAACGAAATTGAATCGCAAAACCTCCCGCACAAAAAAACTTGGTGTATACATACCAGGACAACCCGTAGGCGTAATAGAAGAATTTATTCCAGGTGAAGGTCTAGTAGAAGATCATAACGGATACATTTATACAGTAGGTATAGGCGAAGTTGAACTAGATATAGAAGCACGTATAGCCAAATTAAAACCACTCAAAACTCCCCCAATACCAAAAATCGGAGATATAGTTATCGCAGTAGTACTAGATCACAATAAAGACCATGCAACAGTAAAAATCATAGGCATTGAACAACCCAATAAAAACATTAATTATGTAGAACTAGACGGACTTTTACTATTAAAAAGCAGAAAACATCAATTTACAATAAGAAACTATGATATAATAAGAGCTAAAGTTACTGCAGATACAATACCATTAGTGTTAGAAATAAATGATAAAAAATTAGGATTAATTTACGCGCTATGCCCTCAATGCCCCGGAGAATTAGTATTAAAAGGAAAGAAAATCGTATGCTCTCAATGTGGGTTCATAGATGAACGCAAACCTGAGGAACCAAACTGGTTTAGAAAAGTCCCTAGTTAATTAAATATCTAAACGCTAGAGTTATATTATACCAAAAATTTTAAAATAAGGTAAGGTGTAAGAGATGGAAATAAAAGTAATTGAAAAAGGGAAAAATTCAATACTTTTAGAATTCAAAGATGCCGATATAGGTTTCTGTTACGCTATAGTTAAACAATTATTATTAGACAAAAGAGTGCTCAATGCATGGGCAAACAAGCCCCACCCGTTAGAACCTATTATAAAAATGTACATACTCACAGACGGATCAATAACACCTAAAAATGCACTCCAAGAAGCATTAAATAAGATTGAAAACACATTACAACAATTAAAACAGAACTTTATAGCTGAAATTAACAAATGAGACATGGTTTACGCGCATTAGGTTTTTCGGTTAAGAACTTTAATGATAAACAACTAGTAATTGGTGTATTACTTCGTGGTTTCATAATAGAAGGTATAACAGCTTATCTTATTTCTAAACATAATTTTCTTAATGAGTTAAAAGAAAAAATCTTGAACGATAAATATTACATACAAGCGCATGTATTATCATTTGATGATGAAGAACTGAAAGAAAAAGATCTTGACCAGCTTATATCACAATTACAAAAACAAACATTTAAAATAAGTAACTTAAAAAATGGAAAGGCACAGACAGTATTAGAAATTCTATCACTTCAATCATGCATATACGCTCGATTAATACTTAAATCACTTAATCATACGCTAATAAAGCAATTTAGTAACATCGAATAAAAGAAGCATAAAAATATCTACCAAAAACAGGTATTTATTATAGTAGTATATAACAAATAGAAGATGGGGGCGAAGATCTCGCATGAAATTTTGCCCAAAATGTGGAAGTGCGATGAAGCCTGAACGTAAAAGTGGAAAAATAAAATTTGTATGTAGTAGTTGTGGATATGTTGAAGAGCCAACACAACAAATTGTAATTTCATCAGCATCAAAATCACATAAAGATATAATTATAAGTGATAACAATATAAACATTTCCACACTATCAAAAACTAAGGTTGAATGTCCAAAATGTGGTAACAATGAAGCCTACTGGTGGATGGTACAAACTAGATCTGCAGATGAACCACCAACAACGTTCTATAAGTGCACAAAATGCGGTCATACGTGGAGAGATTATAAATAAAGTAAATCTTGAAAAATAAGACAAAAATACATAATGAAAAATGAGAAAAAGCTGATAGAGAACTCTGATAATATTTTTAGTTGTTCATCAAAAATATAGAATAACTTTCTAATTAAGGAGAAACTTATTTAATTAATATTCTTTGTAAAACATTAATAAAACTTTAGTTAAAGCTTTTATACTTATTTGATAAAAATATCTTGGTGAAGAAATTGTTAAAACTGTCGCTTGAGGATCCCAAAACATTTATAGGTATATTAGATGCAATATCAACAGTCATAGATGAGGCAGTATTTACGGCAAACGAGGAAGCACTAACATTAAGAAGCCTAGATAGTGCAAGAAGTGCCATGGTGGATGTAAGATTACCAAAACAATTTTTCACAGAATACGAGGCTACGGGGCAAACAAACATAGGCATAAGAATAAAGGATCTCATAAAAATCGCAAAATTAGGTAAAAGGGGAGTAACACAATTCCAGTTAGAAGTTCCAGAAGGAACAAACATATTAAAACTAATATTCATAGGTAAAGCATCAACAAGAACCTTCGAATTACCATTATTAGATCTCACATTCGAACAAATACCAGTACCAAAAGTTAAATATGAAGCAATCATTAAAATCGTTACAGATGAATTATACGATGCTGTGAAGGCAGTCTCAACATTCAGCGATCATGTAGAATTTAAAGCTACAAAAGATAAATTTATCGTTTCATCAGGTAGTGAAAAAGGAAAAGGAGTAAGTGAATACGTAAGAGATCAATTAATCGATTTGAATGTAGAGAGTGATGAGGTCGTATCAGCATACTCATCAAATTATCTACTTGACATGGTTGCCTATTCAGAATTATCAGAAGTTTTGGAAGTAAGTTTCGCTTCCCGTAAACCAGCAAAATTCTATTATAGTTTAATTAATGGTGGAGAACTTACATTCTATGTAGCACCAAGATCAGAGGTTTAAAAGGATAAAAACCATGTCTCATATTTTCGAAATTGAGGATATAGTAAAATATCCATTTATTAAAGAGGCACGTGAATATGTAAAAAATAAAGGTCTTAGTATTGAGGATATTTTTTTAACAACTGAATTCAGACAAATTTTAGATCATGCCTATGAGCGTATCGTTAATGCTATTAATAAAGGCACAATACCTGCAAATAAAAGGATTGACCCATCAAAAATAGATATTGAAATCCTTTCATTTCCAACTGCTATACTTATGATATCAATAATTGGTAATGATGCGTTAGCATACAAATATGCAGTAGCTGAATCAAAACGCGCAATAAAATTATTTAAAAATGAAAATTTAGAAAAACTCGCTTATATAGGTGAATCCTTAGGTTGGAACGTTGAAATAATTGAAATGCAGGGTATAAGATACTTATCAATACCCGTTACAACTTATATTTCATATGCTTCATCCTTAAGTGGTGAAGAATGGCATTTATCATTACAGAATATTTCTAAAGGTTATATTAGTCTTTTAAAAAAGATGTACATAAGAATCCTTGGAGAAGGTGTAAAGTATCATATATTAAAATTATTTAATCCAGTGATTAATATTGATTATTCTGGTGCATCTGAATATATTGAACGATTAATGAAACTTTCTGAAGAAAAGTTCAAATTAAGTTATGCAATAACGCCAGAGATGGAAGGTATTAGTGAAGTATACTATCCTCCATGCATGAGAGTTATATTAGGGGAACTCATGTCTGGTAAAAATCCTCCACATTTAGCTAGGTTCTCAATAGTTGCATTCCTTAGAAGTATTGGTTGGAAACCTGAAGAGACCATAAAACTCTTTACTAGAGTTGCCGACTTTAATGAAAGGATTACCAGATATCAAGTTGAGCATATATATGGCATGAGAGGTTCAAAAATAGTATATAATGTACCAAGCTGTAATACATTGAAGGCATCTAACTTATGTTATGCAGGTAATGATCCGATATGCGCAAGAATTAAACATCCACTACAATACGTTAGATATAGAAGAGGCAAATATCATGATGAAACAAAAAGAATGGAATAAACTTGTTAAAGATCTATTCACAAAATATTATAAAGATAATTTTAATTTAAATGATAGTGCAATTGATAGATTTGAACAAAGAGAATTCGGATTTCGCAACTTTGATGGAATAGTACAACGTCACTTTTCATTTAAAACATTCAATGAACTCAAAGAATTCATAATTAATTACATACCATCTGATGCCTATTTCTCAAGTGCTTTTTATCAAAAACCAGATGAGAAACACATGGATTTAAAAAATTGGTTAGGTGCAGAATTATCCTTTGATATTGATATTGACCATGTACCAACAAAATGTAAACTAGAACATGATTGGTGGAAATGTAAATCATGTGGTTTTTCAAGTAAAGGTCCAGCACCTCAGAAGTGCCCTAATTGCGGTAGTGAAACTATAGAAAGTTGGAGCTGGATTTGTGATAAATGCCTTGATGCCGCTAAAGATCAAGTGCAACGCTTAATAGATGAATTTTTAATTTCAGATTTAGGATTATCACCACATGAATTAGTAATATCCTTCTCTGGTCATAGAGGTTATCATGTAAGAGTAAAGAATCCAGATTATGAACATCTAAATGTTGAAGCTAGAGGAATGATAATAGAACACATCATGCTACCCAATCATAAGCAAATAATTGACCAATCACTCCACGAACTCATGAATGAAAAACATAAAATTTCTTATGAAATAGATTCACATGGTTGGAGAGGACGAATAGCAAGAGGATTATATGAGATATTCTCTGGATACACAAAAAACATGCTAAATGAAATAGGAATTGATGATAAGAGCGCAGAATATATAATTAAATCAAGAGATCGCATACTTGACCTAATTAGTAGCAAAAAAGTATACAAATGGAAATTTTTAAACACTATCACACCCGAGGCAAGAAAAATTCTAATCAATGAGGCAATCAATAGGAAAAAAGTATGGATTGATGAAAGAGTAACTAGAGACGTTAAACGCTTAATGCGATTACCTGAAAGTTTACATGGTTCAACAGGGTTTAAAGCAAGTTTAATAAGTTATTCAGAATTAGATACATTTACTCCAACAAAGGATGCTGTAATATTCAAAAACGGTGAGTTTAAAGTGCAAATAACTGATAATCGTGTGCATCAAATAACAATTAATGATTACTTCTTTAATGGTCTAAATATAGAGAAGAATAAACCAATTCAAGTACCTCTCTCAGTCGCATTATATCTAATTCTTAATGGATACGCAGAACCAGTGGGATGGGCATAAATGTATCGTGAAATATTTGAAATCCTTAAGAAAGAACTTGAGACGGAAGATTTACAACAACTCCCAGATGACTTTTATAATAAGGTAGAAAAATATATTGAATCATTAAAAAAGAAAAGTGCAGATCCTAATCAATTATGTGCAAAAATAGCCTCCATAGAACTCAAAAACGTAATGATAATGTTAGATAAATTAAAAGAAATCAGAAACATAAAAATGATCCATAAGCATATAGGTGAAATAGAAAATATACCAATAGAAACTAAAACAAAAATAACCGTTCTTGAAAAGATAAAAGAAGAGCAAGTACAAGAACCAATAAAAGAAGAAACAGTCAGTACTCAAAAAGAATCAGCAAGTGTCATAAGTCAAGCCATGCCACAACCTCACCAACGAACACTTCTTTTAGTTCGAATCTTTAATGATATCCCTCAAATAACCGACACAGACGGATTTATATATGGGCCTTTTCAAAAAGGTGATGTGGTATATCTACCAGAGGAAATAGCCATGACGCTCATCTCACGTGGTATAGCTCGTAAAGCTCAAGATGATTTAGAGGAGGGAGTAAAAATTGAAAATAGCAGATGAAATAACAACATATTGTCCTAAATGCAAGACGCACACACCACATAAAGTAGTACTTTATAAAGCAGGCAAAAGACGTAACTTAGCACAAGGGCAGAGAAGATTCCTAAGAAAAAATGAGGGGTATGGAAGTAAAAGAACCGCAGAACAAAAAAGATTCGCAAAAGTTACTAAAAAACAAGTCATAAAATTAGTATGTAAAAAATGCGGTTTCACACTTCATAAAACTGGCATCAGGTTAAAGAAATTAGAAATCGTACAAGTTAAAGGGTGAGTAACTTGGTAAAGAAAACAAAAATTTTATTCCCAACTCCCAAATCTAAGTTTTTAAAAGTAAAATGCCCAGAATGTAATAATGAACAGATTATTTTTAGCCATCCATCAACAGTAGTGCATTGCAATGTTTGTGGTCATGTATTAGCTGAACCCACTGGCGGAAAAGGAAAAATACACGCAACAATAACACATGAATATCAATAGATAACCTTTTCTTCACATAATTCCAACCTTAAATAACAGATCATACTTAAGAAACTGGGAGTGATGATAATGAGCACGCACGGAAAACACCTTCCAAATTATGATGAACTTGTAATAGCTACTATAACTAAAACGCTAGATAAAGGGGCATATGCCATGCTTGATGAATATGGAATAGAAGCATTTATACCATTAACAGAAATCGCATCAGTAAGAATAGATAACATAACAGATTTTGTAAAAATCGGACGCAAATATGTATGCAAAGTTATAAGAATAGATCCAATAAAAGGTCATGTTGATATCTCAATAAAACGTGTCTCGAATAGCGAACGTGTCTCAAAAATGATAGAATGGAAGCGCAGACAAAAAGCATTAAAACTATTAGAACTCGCATTAAGTGACACTCCAGAGGCAAAAAAGATGCTCAATGATCTTATACTTAAATTAGAAGAGAAATTTGGCGACCTATATTCAGTATTTGAAATATCAGCATCAGAAGGAATTAGCGCACTAAAGAAAGCAGAAATACCAGATCCAATAGCAGAGAAAATTTATAAAATAGCTATTGAACGAGTAAAACCAAAAGAAGTCAATATAATAGGCGAAGCAATGTTAATGTGCTTCGATCCCGATGGTATAGAAAAAATTAAAAAAAGTCTACTCACAGCAAAAATAACATCCGAAAGAGCCGGAGTAAAAATAAACATAACAAGCAAAGGCGCACCATACTATAGGATCGTATTCACAGCATCAGATTACAAAACAGCAGAAACAGCTTTCCAAATATTCCAAAATGAAATATGCAAAGTAATAAAAACCCTCTCACAATCAAGCATATGCGATTTCAGACGAATAGAATAATCATTTCCATTGGGATGTAAATAATGAAAAGCAAAATATTGAAATGCGAAAATTGTGGACGCTACACAATATCAGAAAAATGTCCTTCTTGCGGATCAACAAATCTACGAGTACCGCATCCATTAAAATTCTCACCAGACGATAAATATAACATGATCAAGTATTATTCAATAATAGAAAGAAAAAGAATAAAAATAAAACAAATTTAAAACCGTCACTATCTTCTATTTTACATTAATTTTTATCATATATTATCTTATAAACCAAGACGTATCCATTTGGTGAGGATGCATAAACTAATTTGAAGTGAGTGGGTGATGGAATATTTACCTGATAATACATTTCTCTAACACCTGGAATTCTATTAAATAATAATCTATAAAGCGTCACATTCTCAGCTCGCGTTCCAGTTGGTAAAGGAATAGAACTACCTTGTGTAAGTTGTACATAATTAATAAAATACTTATAAATCTCAGTATCATTATATCCAGCTATACGAGCCATCCAGTAACTTTTCTCAAAATCACCAGAAAACGGTATGTATACACCCTGATATGATGGATTTAAAGCGCCCAAATCGAAGAAATGTTCAAACACAACAACATAATCAGCATGAAATCTCTTAAAGATTTCAAGGGCTGTAGTCTCATTGCTCATGAACGCCTTTGCGATTAATTGAACCTGAGTAAAATTCATATTAGCATTATCAGCAAGCGATGGAAGACCAGTATTTACTGTAATCCAATAACCATAATCCCACCATGATGCTACTACAGAATTTTTAGGTAAATTAGCCTTCATCCACGCTAATGCCGCGAGCCAGTCAGTATTAAAACTACCTCCTTCAGCAGCAACTATTGCTTGAGGCTGATTAGCTGAAGCAAATGTGTAAGGTGCTACTGCAGTAGATAAGATAAGAACAACCATTAAAGATATGATTATAATACTAATAATTGATCTATCAATCTCAGGCATTTTACCTCGTTTCTTAAAAATAGGTCTATTCATCATATTAAAATAGCTTGAAACTGTTGATGAAAATCCAACACCTCCAACAACAGCTAATGCTGGCACACTAAACATTGTAAGTCTCACCATAGAACTGGCAACATGCATTGCACTTATTCCGAAAACAAACATAAATATGTCATCTAATGAACCTCGCCTTAGCATTATATAAAAACCAAGCGGTATAAAGAATACAAGTACATTAAGATCTAAGAAGAATACATACCACGTTGCAGTAACATGTTCACCCACAGATTCAAACCATGCAGTAACAGGCGTTGCTGCTTCACGATAAAATGGATTAAGAGCCACAATAAACTTACCTGAAAGTGGTATAATCACACCAACACTCTGTAACATTATTATAATAGCAAATGCTAACACTCCTACAATACCTATTTTTAGTATGGTTTTTCTAGTCATAAGCTCGGTCCTATATATGAGCTCATAAATAACAATCATTGCAAGAGCAACCCAAGTAATTATTGATGTTCCAGATTTAAGAAAAACACTAGTTCTAGGCACTTGCTCAACGGCAAGCAATGCAAGCCCCATCGCCGTTAAGTAAGAATATCCGAGTTGTCTGGTGTATTTGCCTAAAATCATTGCTACGATAACGAAAAGTCCTGGAAGATTTATAACATACACATATGCACCCCATATGAACACTACATATCCAAGTAAAAGCCCAGAAATTATTGCGTTAAGTAGAGATCCTCTTTTATAAGCTTTTATAAAGAAGTAAAATGATAATATTATGAAGGGTGATGCTATAGGATCATTATCAAAGAATCCATAAGTACTTCTTTGAATTACTGAAGGAGCCACAGCATAAACTAAACCTGCTATAAGTCCCGCACCCTCGCTATGAATTTCACGACCTAAAAGATATAATGCAACTATAGTAAAAGAACTAAAAACAACAGGTATCAATGTAACAACTGAAAGCATACTTGGATGAAAACCAAGACTTGTTATTAGCATGTAAATAAATGCACCTGTAAATGGAACTCCTGGTTGAGCAGTATTACCAAAACTTCTACCATTTGGATACCAAAATAGTGTATCATTCTTCCAATTAAACCAATCATAGAAGCCTTTTAATCCTCTCTCATAAATCCATTGCGCCTGATAATAGTGAATATAAGGATCGTACTCATTTAAATAAACACCATATTGTGCTGGTGCAACCCTTAACATAAAAGCAACAATGTATATTAATGACAATATGATGAAAATAAGCAATGCATGCCCGCTAGGTCTTGGTATACCTCTCATTCTTTTAGAAATAATAGATGTACTCTTTCTTAATAACTCTTTAACCTTTCTAGTACTCATATGAATCACACTCTAATATTTTACTCATATTTATAACCATTTCTCACTCTAATAATCATTTCCTCATTATAACCAGAGATCACTCTCATATAACCACTAAGATATAAATCAACATCAAGATCCCCAGTATCAACATAAAACATTTTAGTTTTTAATATCTTACTTTTAGTAGCAAGTATAATTATATTATCCTTACCAATAACTTTTATAATTTCAGGAGGAATCTGTACATTACCTCTACCAAAAATAAATCCTTGAGAACCGGTTGGAGAAACAACAATAAAAATTTTTGAGTCAACATTCTTTTTAACAAAATTTTTGAGAGTTGCTGAATCAACATCTAAAAAAATAACTTTCTTACCTTTATAAACATCAACACCAAGCAATGTTTTTGGAACACCCAGATAATCTGCAACAACTTTAGTAGTAGAGCCAGGACCAATTATATAAAAAGCACTCTCATCAATATTTTCACTAAACCACTTAGCAATAGAAATTTGCTCTTCATACTCATCCTGATATGTAGGAACTTTTGATGATTGAACAAAATGAGAGCGAGGAACACGCATATACCCAAATAATGAAACTTGCAATACTCCCCTTCTATAACTCTCTTCATCAACATCTAAAACCTCAGCCAGTCCTATAGTTGATAAACCTGAAAGATAATCAATGAGAAGATTTGCCGCTCCCTCAGGACTAATAGCAAACACACCACTAAACATCTTAACACCAGCTGGAACACCTATTACTGGAATACGCGAATTAATAGCAGTATATATGTCTCTTGCCGTACCATCACCTCCAACAAACACAATTATATCCACGCTCAACATCTCAAATCGTTTAACACCATTAATAGTATCATGATATGAAGTGGGATTTTGAGGAACGTAAACAACTTCATAAGGGAAATCAAAATCTTTAAGCTCATTCTCCCCCATATCAAAACCACACGTAATAAATTTTATATCATAAATACCCCTATCTTTTAAAAACTTTAAAAATTGCTTAGCTCTTAATGGAGCCCATGGTTTAATCCCCATAGAAAGAGCTTTTTCAGCAATCTCATATGTAGTACCCTTAAATGCTAATGGCCCGCCTAATCCAGCAATAGGATTAACAATGAATCCAATCCTCATCATTATGTATAAGAAGTAGTAAAGATAAAAATATAACTATTCTTTAAGATAAATCCTTTGAGAGGAAATGTCCCAGACTACAGAAGTGCCTGAAAATTATAAATACTCTAAAACTCATGAATGGGTTAAAGTTGATGGTGAAATAGCAACCATAGGAATAACATTTTATGCCCAAAAGAAACTACGAGATATAATTTATGTAGAACTACCAGAAAAAGGGAAAATAGTGAAAGCTGGTGATAGTATAGGAACAGTAGAATCCGTAAAAACAACAGAAGAAATATATACGCCAGTCTCAGGAACCATAATTGATGTAAATAATGAACTAACCTCATCACCAGAATTGATTAATAAAGATCCTTATGGCAAAGGATGGATAATCAAAATTAAAATATCAAATATGAATGAATTAACACAACTTATGAACGCTAACGAATATAAATCATACACAGCTTCTATAAAATAAAAACACTTTTCTTTTTATTATTCAACACCAAAATACATCTTTGATAATTCTGGATTCTTAAGCAGATCTTTTGCCTCATCTTCATAAACTTTTTTACCACTAACTATAATGTAAGCTCTATCACTAATCTCCAATGCTTTCTTTGCATTCTGTTCAACAAGAACTACAGTAATACCAAGCTTATCTCTCAACTCCGCAGACTTAGAAAGCACCACAGACACCATTTTAGGTGATAAGCCAGTTGTAGGCTCATCAAGTAACACAAGTTTCGGCTTTCGCATTAAAAGCATAGACATGGCTAACATTTGCCTTTCACCACCACTAAGTGTACCAGCCTTCCTATACATAAACCCCTTCAATACAGGAAATATATCAAGCGTTTGGTCAAGTTTTTCTTTCATTTCATCACCCTTCAAATCATATCCAGCCATAATTAAATTCTCACGTACCGTAAGATTTGCAAATATATTAGTAAATTGCGGAAGCAATGCTAATCCTAATTTAACACGCTTATGAGGAGGTATAGATGTTATATCATTACCCATAAAACTAATTTTCCCAGAATATACATTAGTAAACCCAACTATAGTTTTAAGTAATGTTGTTTTTCCAGCCCCATTAGGACCAATAATGACGGTTATCTCCTTTTCTTTAACCTCTAAACTAACATCAAAAAGTACCTGAAACTTACCATACCCAGCAGAAATCTTATCAACTACTAACATTCTATTCACCTATGTAAGATTTAATAACACGCTCATCATTGACCGCATCATTAGGCAAACCTTCAGCAATAAGCTTTCCAAAATCCATAGCATATACATAATCAACATATTTAAGCGCAATATCAATCCTATGCTCAATTATTAGAAAAGTCTTTTTAAGCGCCTCTCTTACATTTCTAATATGATTAAATATTTCATGAGCAAATGAAGGTTGAACACCAGCAATAGGTTCATCCAACATAATCATTTTAGCATCAGTCATCAATGCACGACCAAGCTCTAATAACTTAAGCTGACCACCCCCCTAACTCATAAGTAGGCTTATCCCAAAACTCATCCAAACCAATTAACTTTAACACTCTAAAAGCTTTCTCTATACTTTCCTTCTCCCAATTAATCCATCTACCCTTAGTCAAAGCACTAATAAAACCTTCACCTGGACCACGACTAGCAACTAACAAATTCTCCAACACAGTTAATTTCTGAAGTGGTTGCGGTATCTGAAACGTGCGTACCAAACCAATCTTATAAATTTTATGAGGAGCCCAACCAGTTATATCTAAATCCTCAAAGAAAATTCTACCCTCATCAGGCTTATAATAGCCTGATATAGTATTAATCAATGTAGTTTTTCCACTACCATTAGGACAATTATTAATGTAATAGAATTCCTCCCCACATTTATAGAAACCCCATTTACAGCTGCAAGACCACCAAAAAACTTACTGACCCTATCAGTACGCAATATTATATCTTCTTTCTCCATACGCACATTGCAAAAATTACTGAAAAATCAGTAAATAAAACTAAACTTCCCATTTTTATGATCACTTAATAGAAATTAACTTTCACAATATTTCTTAATTAAATTAGCGGGCCCGCGGGGATTTGAACCCCGGATCTCAGGCTCCGCAGGCCTGCGTCATAATCCATGCTAGACTACGGGCCCAATATGTTAATAGTGATCTACTTTAAAAACCTTTAAGCAGAAGAAATAAAAAAGAATAACTAATTTCCCATCCTCACCTACGATTTGTTATGCATTTAATTATAATAAGTTCAACAGGAAAGTTTCTATAAGTTTAAAATTAAGAAACTTAATAAATATCTTAATAAATAAATATTAAGGTGGCCATATTGACATTTGTAGAGAATATTTTACTCATAATGGTAATGACTGTTCAAATATATTCAGTACTGAATCCGATTAGTGTGATCCCATTTTATATAACTGTGACGGCAAATATGGATTCGAATGAGAGAAAAGCGTTAATAAGAAAAAGTTTCATTATTGTGTTAGGATTATTGACATTATTTTCATTAGTTGGTGGACCGTTTTTTGCAATACTTAATGTTAGTGTTTCTGGATTAAAATTTGGTGGAGGTGTAATACTTATGGTTTTAGCTATAGATACTCTTGGAGGGTTTTCTAGAACTAAATCTATGTCAGAAGAAGATATTGCAGTCGTACCATTAGCCACACCATTATTAGTTGGTCCAGGCACGATAACAACACTTCTAATATTAAGTTCAATACATCCTATATATCTGGTTTTTATTTCAGCAATTATAGCTGGACTTTTATCATATCTAACCCTTAATATATCATTTATTTTAATCAAAGTTTTGAGAAAAAGTGGAACTGTAGCATTAGCACGTTTAATGTCAATAATACTAGCAGCATTTGCAGCTGATATGATACATGAAGCACTAAAAGATTGGGGAATAGCTAAATAATAATTTTAAACATAATAATTATTATATTTAAAATTCATAGATAGATTTAAATTCTTTTATGGTTATTATATTACAAGTACATACCTGAGGTGCCAATGATGGTTCGTAAGAAATACCCAGTTAATGATGTGCTTAAAAACATTGTAAGCGAAGTAACATTAAACCGCGAATTTCAACCTTATGAATTATTAAAAGCCGTTACCAAAAGATTAGAAGAACTTGGCTTCTATACCGGTCATGTAACAATTAAACGAGTATGGCGCATATATGAGATAGTAAAAAGCGAAAATAATAATGGTTCACGTAAAATAAACAACACACTATCCACAATAATAGACCTTAAACCATTATAATCTTATTTTCAATTTTTATAAAATTTATGCATATAAACTATCCTATTAAAACAATTTCCACCTATACAAATACTCCATTAAGTAATAATAGTTTTTAACATGGTAACATCACAATCAAAATAGCAACAGTTGCAAGAAACAAAGTTTTATGAACCATTGAATAAATAATCAAAAATACATTTACAAAGAACCCAGCAATAAAACCCAAAACTTTAACTTTGGGATGACTAATTATGTTAAAAACCTTCAATTTTCTCCAATTGCTTAATCACATAATTTCTAATATCTCTAGCTGATGGTAAATCTTTAACAAGCTTACCATCTTTAATCACTAATTTAAGTAATGGTTCCATTTTACCTCCACATTTCGGACATTTATCAGGTGGTGGGTCAGTTTCAAGTCGTATTTCATCATACATGCAATCTTTACAACGATAAACTTGTTTTCTTCCAGGAAGCTTGCTTCTTTTAGAAAATGGTTTACCTTCAACCTCTACAATATCAAATGCAAAATCTATTGATGGTGGAAATGCTATAGAAGTCCCAACACCATATATATCAACTAAATCTTTAGTGGCTTGTATTTGATATTCATCCATTCCACTACTTAAGACTATTTTAGTATCATGCAACCCTTTCATATTCAAAATCCAGCGTATTTCATTTAAAAGTTGTCTTATATCTCCCTTTCTAGACTTAGGAGTATCAATACGTATACCATAAAGCTTTTTACCAAGCGTCTCAGCAGCCATCCAAACCTCCGTTCTCTCATCAAACATTGTATCACAAAGCGCAATTCTAGGAATAGATGGATCAACCACCTCATCAAATGCTTTCCATGCATCTTGAACATTACCAAATAAAAGCATGAGTTCATGTGGCATTGTACCAACACTCTTCTCATCTATTAATTCAGCACCAAGAATACCTGAAACAGCATCACACCCTCCAATAAAAGCTGCTCTATCAACCATTGGAGCTATAGCTGGATGAACAGCTCTAATCCCAAAAAAGATCACTTGTTTCTCTCCTGCAGCCTTTTTACATCTAGCTGCCTTTGTTGCAACACTAGAATAATGTCTTAATATCCCAATTAAAGTTGGCTCATACACACCAAACTCCTCATACGGTCCACGCACACTAATAACAGGTTGCATTATTCTAAATAAAGTACCTTCATCCATTGCATAAACATCTACATGTTTACCCTCAAAAAGATGTAACGCCTCCTCTAAACCTGCAAAAATTCCCCAAGAATAGTCCTTAGGCATACTATAAGCATGCACATCCATAACTACATTTCTATTAGCTATTCCTTTAGCTTTTAGAATCTGTAATGTTCTAGGATAATAAGTATCTGTAACTTTACCCGAAATTATTTCCTCATCAGTTGCAATGTAAAAACGTCTCAAGAGAGACACCATTTATGCTAGTATTAAGTTCTTTATAACTATTATTCTAGAGTCAAAATATTAAGAAGCTTAAAAAATAAATCAAAATAATGTTAATTATTTCCTAACAAATTCCTACCTTGCGATGTAAGCGCATAATATCTCCTAAACTTACCTTCAACCTCCACCTTTCTGCTAATCACATAACCCATTTCTTCTAACTCATTTAAATGTTGATAAACAGCAGGTAAAGTAAGCTTATAACCTCTTTCTAATAACTTATGCCAAATCTCATACCCATACATTTCCTTATCTAAAAGAAGTTGCACAATCACACCCTTTATGGATCCAATAACAGACGTTCTCATTACCTTTATAAACCTTTTCATCCTCTTACTCTCTATTAATCGTTCAGCAAAAAACGCATCTTTTAATCCAGCACCAGTTACTATATATATGGCACGTTCATCTTTATCTACTAACTTATCCTCGTATAATCTCTTTAAACCAGCTAAAGCACACGCGGCCGCAGGCTCCGCATATATACCTTCCGTTCTAGCCAATTGTTTTATTGCATCTATTATCTCATTTTCACTCACGATTAAAAATGTTCCACCAGATTTCTTAATAGCATCAATAGCTAACTTAGCATACGTTGGTCTTTTAACACAAAGATCTGGTATTGCTGAAACATTTGAACTTTTAGGCATTCTACTAAAATATGTATCAGCTATTTGAGAACAACCCTCAACTTGCACACCAACGAGTCTTACGAGCCCAGCTTTAATAAGACCTAATTTCCTTAACTCATTAAAACCTTTCCAAATCATTGATAAATGCATACCACTAGCAACTGATAAAACAATCACATCAGGCTCAACCCAACCAAGATCCTCAGCAATTTCGTAAGCGGTTGTTTTCAAACCTTCAGCTAATATTGGATCTGAAAATGTTACACGATACGTATTATTACCCAATGGAAATACTATTTCTTCATATTCTTCAGACACCATAGGAATTAACTTCGCACCATAAACTATCATTTGATACAATTTACCAAGATTAGTAGAACTCGAAAAATAAGCATGTAATTCAATCTCTGCCTTAGAAGCATATGCAGATAATGAAGCCCCCAAATTACCTACCCCCCTCATTACCATCCTTTTTACCTTAATACTCTTCACAAATGTAGTTAACACCGAACTACCACGATCCAAAAATGAACCAGTAGGATTTTTGGACTCATCCTTAATATATAATTGACCAGCATTAAACACTCTCCCCAATTTTTCAGCCCTTCTAAGACCAGTATTCCCCTCACCTAACGTAATAGGAGTTATTTTCTCACTCAATGGAAATAGTACCCTATAACGCCAAATACCAGAATCTTTAATCGGAAAACTAATAACATTAGAATACTCATAATCATACGTAACAATACCACCACATTTAGGACATCGAGATAAAACTGGCACCCCAGAAAACACACTTCCACACTCACTACATTTAAGCATATATTCAACCATAATACTTCACCCCACTTAAACACTCATCATCTGCGCAAGCATCAGATAACCCTCTTTTCAACATCTTAATTCAGACAATATAATATTAATTATTAAAAATAAAAATCTTTATTCATAAAATGAGTGCTTTAGAAAGAATACTGAAAACAATAAAAATCTGTTATTTTCTTATCATGAGTTTATTAAGTCTAATAAATCGATAATTTTAAAAGTTAGCAGTGGTTTTAGATTATAGCTTATGTTTAATAAAATACTTATAGCGAATAGAGGAGAGATAGCTGTTAGGATAATAAGAGCGGCCAGAGAACTTTCTATAAAGACTGTAGCTGTGTATTCTAAAGCTGATAAGAATGCACTACATGTAAAATTAGCTGATGAAGCGTATGAGATTGGAGACCCAGAACCATTAAAGAGTTATCTTGATATGGATCGAATAATAGATGTAGCATTAAAAACAAGATCAGAAGCAATACATCCAGGTTATGGATTTTTAGCACAAAATCCTATTTTTGCAGAAAAAGTTGAGAAAGCAGGACTCATATTTATAGGTCCTAATTCAAACGCATTAAGGAAAATGGGGGCAAAATTAGAGGCGCGAGAACTGGTTTCTAAGTTAAACATACCCTTAATACCTGGTACTTCAAAGCCAGTCTCTGATCTTAAAGATGTTGAAAAATTTGTTGAAAAATTTGGATTGCCAATTTTACTTAAACCCTCGGGTGGCGGAGGCGGAATAGGTATGAAAATTATAAGCGATTTAAATGATGTAAAAACTGCTTTTGAAATTTCCAGATCAGAAGCATTAGCAGCATTTGGTAAACCAGAAATTTACGTTGAAAAATATATTGAAAAACCAAGACATATTGAATTTCAAATCGCAGCAGATAACTATGGAAATGTAATCCATTTATATGAAAGAGAATGTTCCATACAAAGAAGATACCAAAAACTTATTGAAGAAAGTCCATCAATAGCACTTAATAATGAATTACGTAAAGATATGGGAGAAAGCGCAGTAAGAATAGCATCGGCCGCTGGTTATACTAATGTAGGAACAATAGAATTTCTCTTTAAAGATGGCAATTATTATTACTTAGAAATGAACACAAGATTACAAGTTGAACATGGTGTCACAGAACTCGTTACAGGCATAGATATTGTAAAACTTCAGTTCAAGATCGCAGCAGACGAAAAATTGGATCTTTCCCAAGAAGATATAAAACAACGTGGATGGGCAATGGAAATACGTGTAAACGCCGAAGACCCACTCAATAACTTTACCCCAAACCCTGGAAAAATTATAAAATATCGTGAACCCGGAGGCCCTGGAATTCGAGTCGACAGTGGTGTTTATGAAGGTTATGAAATACCAGGATATTATGACTCTTTAATCAGTAAACTAATGGTATGGGGCTCAACAAGATCAGAAGCAGTTTATAGAATGCAACGCGCAATCTCAGAATATTATATCCAAGGCATTGAAACAACACTTCCACTACACTCAAGAATCTTTCAAGATCAAGACTTTATAAAAGGAGAAATACATACACATTATCTAAACGAAAAACTTAATCAATTCCTAGAAGAAATAAAGCTCGAACGCGCACTTAAAGCCGCAATAGCAACAATCTCATATATCAACTCAAAAAAAGCAATGCAACAAACACCAAAACATAATATACAAAATGTTAACACATCAAGATGGAAATATTATGGACGCGAAAGATTACTAAAATCCAGATTAGCTTAAATAACAATGAAAACTTTTAACACTTCTCCATTAAGAGACTCCTACCTCTAAGATAATCATTTTAAACATCCGCATTCCATCCATATATAACAACTTAACATATTGATACCCAATTACATGAACTCAGCAAGAAAGCTCAGAAAATCTATTTAAAAGCATGAACATTTTAACTTTCAACGCCTTCGCAAACAGTTTCAAAATAAATAACTTTTTATAAGTGTTTGTCATATAATATTTAGTGGGAGGATGGAAGGAAGCGTGTTGAACTGAGGATGGAGGGCGCTTCCCAGAGGGATTGGTTCTGCCATCCCTTCTGGGTGGGTGCGTCCTGACAGGGGCGGAGCGGAAGACTCCCGATGAACTCGTGAGGGAGTTGCATGAAGTTGTGAAGCCCAAGCTCTATGCGTACGATAGGTATGCTGATGCGTACCTACGTACGCCTACGTAGAGCGAAACCCACTACAATAATTTTCACCTCCCACAAAATATGTTACTATAGTGAAAAGTAAAGTATATCATTTAAAAGATGAACCTAAGTTACCCGCATCCCAATAAAGGTGAAAAGATTTATTTTGCATTTTTTCTTTTAATATGGGAGTTAAAGTGTTATGAGTGTGGGTGGTAGGGAGTATAAGGTTATGTTGGGTTGGGGTGATGAGCATAGGGTTAAAATAGTG